>Ga0206131_10001109_pt1 | contig 35336 bp, 24 predicted proteins | sample Helgoland_Spring_FD_148636 | JGI IMG/M metagenome (GOLD analysis project Ga0206131, IMG submission 148636) | Pelagic subsurface seawater microbial communities from Kabeltonne, Helgoland, North Sea - Helgoland_Spring_Bloom_20160517_1 | ecosystem: Environmental > Aquatic > Marine > Epipelagic ... | reverse complement strand
TCTCCTTGAAGGCCTGATGTTACTATCTTTTTAAAATCTGCAAATGTTAAATCTTTTTCATCAAAGGGATGAGACATGTGACCAGCTGCACCACCCTCCATAACAAGAGAATAGCCTATTTCAATAGGCTTACTTTTCTCTAATAAGAATTTTTTATATGATGCTATTTGTTTCATTATCCTAATGAGCTTTGTAGCATACCTACAGCTTCACCAAAGTCTCCATCTACTTTACCAATTATACCGTCTATGACTTCACCTGCTTTGGCTTCATCATATTCGTCGCCAAACGCATTTTTTAAAACGGTTTCAGCATATTCTCTAAACTCTTCTTCAGAATTTACTTCCGCCTCATTTACGTCAACAGACTCGCCTAGTCCAGCGGTTAACATACCGATTGCAGCGCCATAATCTCCATCAGCTTTGCTTAAAATACCATCTACTGTTTCCTGTGCCTTAGCTTCATCAAAATTATCTCCAAATGCTTTTTGTAAAACAGAAAAGGCATATTCTTTAAACTCTTCATCTGAAGTGACTTCAGCCTCATTTACAGAATATACATCCTTTAGTTTATTAATTATATAATCGATGTCTTCGTTTACTTCTGTACCTTTTAATTTATCAAAGAATGAAGTTCTTTGCTCCTCATCGAGTTCATTTAGGTCAGTGACACCGTATTCTGCAAGAAGAGATTTAAACGTTTCAGCGCTAGAAGATCTTTTAGCGTCTTGTACCTGTTCTAGTTCAAGTTGAACTTGTTGTTTTCTAGCAGCAGCGAAGCTGTTAAAGTCTTGTAATTTATCCATAATATTGTAAATTTTTTGCTTTTTCTATATATCTCCTTCAAATTGAACCTTTTTCACACTATAACTAAACTTTTGTTCCTTATAAATACTTTGTCTAGCTCTAGCATGTCTCATTAGGTAATTAAACCACTCTTCAGACGATAGATCATCAACAAAATCTACAATAATAACTTCGTCCTTTGACTTGTGTTGTCTAAGCCCTCGACCTATTGATTGTCTAATTATCACCTCTGATTTAAACGATTCGGTAAAAAAGATATTGTGTATTTTCTTAATAGAAATTCCGGTTGAAAAAGTACCATATGATGCTACAATAACTACTTCCTCTCCATCCTCCATCTTTTTCTTGTACTCTTCTCTTATATCTTTATCAGTACCGCCGTCTACATAATAAACAACTTTATCGCTATCTTGTCTAAGCTTTTCATAAATCTTTTTGCCATGTTCTATACGATGAAATAAAACAAGGGAGTTTCTAGGAATTTTGGAAATAACGTTTGTGATAAAGTTTAGTCTACCGGGGGAATTTATTACGTAGTTTTGTTCAAACTTAAATACATCCTTACTTTCGTATTTATTCATAGCCATTTCCATGAAAGCTTGTTTTGTAGAATCAGGTGCATAATCCATCTCAATGACTTTAACCTTACATCCTGCAATGTGACCTTGTTTCTGTAAGAAGTTAGCGCTAACTTCTGTAATAACTGGGCCTGTGTAAGCCATTAACGTTAGCCTATCTAACTTGCCTCTTTTAGGAATAGTTCCTGACAAACCAAAACGATATTTAGCTGATATACATTTTTGTAAGATAGTCTTAATAGAGTTAGACTTAGCTTTGTGTGTCTCGTCAATAACAACAGCATCAAACTGTTCAAAATACTCTTTATTTTTTTTAACAAGTGACTGATATGTTCCTATGACGACATTTCTACCTGATCTTATTTTTTGACCAGAATATATTTGTTGTATCTTAACGTTAACTTGATTTCTATAGTTATAATCCATAAAGTCTTCACTTGCTTGAACTACGAGAGAAACGTTAGGCACTATAAATAAAATCTTATTTGCTTTTTTCTTTTCAAGCATATAAGCAACTACTAAAAAACTAATAAGCGTCTTACCTGCAGATGTCGCAAGCTCAGCTAAACATCTTCTAAATTTAAGGATATTATATGCCGCTTCTATTTGATAGTCTCTCGGCGTAATATCAGATTTTTCAAAGAAATCTAATGCCCATTTTTCAAATTCATCAACGTCGACGCTTTTATCAAAAAGTTCTGTAACGCCATTAAGTTTAAGATCATATGAATATTCTTTACACATATCCATAATCTCTTTCCAAAGGCCAGATGGGATCCATTTGTCATCTTTAATATATGACACGTAACCATCCCATATGCCCTTCTTAACTAAAGGATTAAATCTCCACGATTCGATCCTTTTAGTAAGCGATATGTTCAGTTGCTCGATTTCTAATTCAGTAGCTGAATCTACTCTGAGAAACTGATTATTTTCTGTTAAACTGAGCTCCATTCATGGCACAGTTTTTTTATTTACCTTACAGATCCTTTAATGCTAATCTGTTTCGGATGGCAAATCCCATATTATCTAGGGTTTTTACCGATTCTTTTAAGAATTCAAGTTGATTCTCTAAGTGTGCAAGTATTGTGTTTTCGTCAGCAAGGTCTGCTTCCATAAACATTACTTTTTGTTTTTCACCTAATTTGTAATCATATTCATAGTATTTAATATAAGCCTCTCTGCTTCTATTAGCTAACCTAGCTTTTTGATCTCTAATTTTGGTGTTTATATATGCAACTTGATCAATTAATTGTTGTCTAGAAGAAAGCACGTTTGCTATAGTTTCTTCCATACCATTAATATATTTCAAACTAGCCGCAAGCTCTTTGATGTTATTGGACCATTCGGCTCTTTGCTTACCCAATCTCTCGTCTATTTCTAATATTTTAGATTTACCACTCATTTAGAATAATGATTTTTTATTTGAATTTGGTTTTACAAAAACGCTTGCCTTCTTTTTCTTTTTAAACTTAGGTTCAATTTTTTTAGTTTCAGGTAACTCAACGTCATATTCGGCGCTTTCAAAGTCAAGTAATAACTTATGTCCTTTAAATCTCTTGCCGTCTTCGTAGAAATTATCTAAATCTTCTTCAACCATTCTAGTTATATCTTCTATACGTACCATAGATCTAATTGGCTTGTAGTGAAATATTCATTTATACGCTTATAAGCCTTAGATCCCTCTCGGTAACAAACAATCATAAGATCGTTTAAATCTTTTATGTTATATGTATCTAGCTCATTTTCTTTAAGGAATTTAGACCACATAAAAACCGGTCTGCCCTTTTTAAGTTTTTCTGCCATCTTTTCTTTTCCAGTTTTATCATTATCAAACATATACCGAACTGTGGCCATTTCATCAAATTCATTAGTTGACCGACCTGCGGTTGCTAACGCTAAAGAGTTAGTCATAAACTTAGAATCTAGTGGACCTTCAAATATAGTTACATCTCTTTGAAAATTAACTTGCATAATACCGAATAAAGTTGATACTTTACTTATGCTTACTAAAATGTCTTCATCTATATTAATCTCTATATTCATTTCTTGGTACAGTTTAGGTAGATCATATGTCAAATACCTAGATCCTTTACCTTTCATTCTTCTACTTTGTACAGATAAAATATTACCAGTTGGTGTCAAATTTAATATCCAAAGTTTTTGATCTCTTTCAGAATACAGAAATTGATCTGACATATGGTGTAATAATCTTTCTTTTAGCTTGAACCAAATCCAATCGCCCGGTGTAATTTCTTTTGCTTTAAAGAAAGATTTAAATTTATCTATAGGAATAGCCAATTCATCTGCCTTAGAAAATACACTATGTTTAATTGTTTCTATTTTCTTAACACTTCGTTCATTAGTTTTTATATAATCTATAACATCGAATGAATCGCCAGTATTAGGCATCCTAACATCATGATCTCTTAAGAAAGAATATAAATTAGTGTGGTGACTACAATTATAGCAATGATATTGAAGAGTGTCCCAATAAATGTTACCTCTCTTTTTAGTATCATCGGTATGTGAATCACCACAATAAGGACATGCAAGGGTTATTCGCCCATGCATGTCCCGTAGTGTTTGCTTATTAGAAGCCGAGTGCTCTTGTACTACTACTTCTTTAAGCGCTGACTTTATCTTGTGTTTTAGATCCTCTGTAAGATTAGATATCGAGGTCATTCAAGAAAGAGTCAAGGTCATCATCTGTGTTGACAGCTGATGTGTCTGTAGATGCTGACTCGGTTTTAGTAGCTTCAGCTGTGACTGGAGCGGGAGTCGTCTTCTTAGCTTCTTTCTTAGGTGCTGCAGAAGGGGTGACATGCTCGATAGAATCTCCTGGATTCAAATACATACGAAGTACGTTGTTAACGAATTCTCGAGTATCTTCGTCCCATGCGTTGTAGTCATACATAGAAAGATCAGGCGCAGACTCTAGTTCTGTCTTGATGGTTTCCATTGTTTCTTTACTACGTTCAGCTGGTTCACCTGCCACGATGATTGAAGAACGAGAAGCAGAGAACTTAGACTTATCGTAGTTGTTATATTCACCTTGACGTGTAATAATCAACTCGAAGTTTTTGCCTTCGAACAAATCAAATACCTGTGTTGGTTCGCCAAAGTCTGGCTTCAACTCTGCATCGATCTTTTCCTTGATCTTGTATCCGAATTTGAATACTTTGTATTGACCTTCAAGATCTGGATTCTGAGGATCCTTAATGATCTTGATTAGTGCGTAGTACTGTTGACGACGCTTAAGCTTATCTGACGCTTTACGTTCAACAGCTGAATCGGATTTACGAAGCTTCCAAAATACATCTGCAATTGGGCACTTTTCTCCGACTGAAGATGGTGAGTCTACGATCTTACCATCACCGTTTGAATCAACCAACCAATGTACATACTTCTGAACCAGAGAGTTACGTGGGTTAGTTGGATTTGGAACAAAGCGAACTAGTGCTTTATACGTTCCGTCCTTACCGTCATCTGCGGTAGGCTTGTAGACCTCATTAGCTGAGGTGCTTACTTGTTGTGTGTGAGTTTCTACGTCCTCTACACCGAGATTGAAAATGTCAAAATCTGCCATAATAATTAAACCTTTTAATTTGTTAATACCTTAAAATTATCTTTAAGTTGTCTGTTATACCTTTAATACTTTAAAGTGTTTCAGAAAAATAATCTAGATTCTCCATGTCCATTTGTACTTACTTGTTTCCAGCTGCCATCCTCTAGCTTAATCAGCCCTGATTTGTGTAGTAATTCTTCTTTATCTTCAAGAGATATAGCGCTACTTGACACCATTTTATTGAGGATCTTATTGAGCTGAAAGAACTCATAAGTACATAAGTCCATGTCGAAATTTTTATAACTTTTCATCAACATGTATTATATATCCATATTTAAATAAGTTTCTAAATGAAACTAAATGAAACTAAATGTGGCAACTAGCATACAATAATTGGTTTTAGGTTGAAGGAGAAGAATTGGTTCTTTCCTTAAATGCTAAAAGGGCTGAAAGAAAGTAAGCATCTATCAAATCATCCACTGGTTTAGGAATCTTCTTCTCTGCATCTATATCTTTACAGGCATGAAAGAAATTTCCTTTAAGTAGATATTTATCATTATTTACATTTGCTAAAAAGGCCTGACATAATTGAACTTTATTCATATTACCTTTACCTGCAAATTTCTTAATTGTAGTAGGTGCTATAGTCTGAATATCTTCTGGTTTAAGGGCTTTTAATATTTTAAGTTTAAGTATAGAAGCTCCGGAGGCCATGTCAATAATATTATTAGTACTTCTTTTAGATCCATAAGAAGACCCTTCAAAAGCTACTACATAACCATCACTTTGATGAGAGTCTTGTAAAATAAGATTAATGATATCATCGGCCATTTTATCATATCTCTTTATCTTTTGTAATTCTTGACTAGAATACTCGCTACTTAAAGTAAAGTCGGGTTGATAAATTAATGTTACATCTTTTAGTGTAGATATCTCTTCTTGAAATGCTTGCTCAGCTTTAGTTCCAGTCTTAGGTTTAATGTAACTTATAAAATGATATCTTTTGCTTTTATCATTATAAATACAAATGCCTGGAGAATTAAGAGAAAAGTCTATTGCTACGTAATTCACTTTAGAACTTTTTACCGATTGCAGCACCTAACGCAGCTCCTACTAATCTAGAAGTTAGTAGATCATATAAAATACCTTTATTTATACCTAATACTCTAGCTATAACTTTACCAACTGATTTACCTAATGCAAATCCAGTTAAACCGCCTAGAATACTTCCAAGTATACCTTCATTAGTCATTTCTTCATTGAATCTATCAATGTCATAACTACCATCTTCTAATTTATATTCAGAAACAAAATCTTCTATAGCTTCATCTACTTTAGATTCTAATTCATCTGACCATTCGCTTTGAAGACCTTCATTTAGTATCTTCATTTCTTCAACAGTAATGTCCTGTTCTTTAAGGTATTCTAAAAATGTTTTCATGTCTTATATATCAATCTATTTCAATCTTGAGATTTAACTTATTATAAAAGAAAGTAACCTCAAATGTACTAAATTCTGCTACGTTTTCTGCAAAATTTAAATTAAGTTCGTTAATTGAATTCATAATAGGTTGTTCGAATACCATCGATGCCATACCTATTCCTTCAGCATCCATAATCCTCATAGTTAAATTATCTGTAAATGGATCTTCCGTTGATCTAGCATAATAATATAATAGAGTATCCATCATTATCCAATAATTTACATAACCATCTAAAAGTTGCATAGTAACTGTAAATTGTCGTTCAACCGTATTTTGTATTGGAACAGCTCCTCTGTGATATCTAGTAGTACCATCATTATCCGCCTGAGATATAGGATCAAATGAAACACCTGGAACATTAAGACCTTGAATAGAGTAATTTACAAAATCTATAGGCCTTTGCATTAAATTACCTGGCATTCTATTTAAATACTTAACGTATTTGTTAGCAACTTCTTCAGGTATAAAATTCCTAGGAAACCTAAAAGAAAATAAATTATTTCTAGAATTTAAAATCATTATTCAATAGTAAATTTTCCGTGAGCAATAACAGTATCATCGGAACCACTCTTAGACGAAATGTAAAATTGCTTATTTTGCATACCTCTAATAGAAATAGCATTAGCTGAATCTATTTTAAACAACACTTCACCTTTACCTAAATCTATATCTTTACTTCTTTGATGATTAAAGATCTTTTTAGAACCTCCGTCTTCGAATGATAATACAATGTCGTCAGATCCAGTTAAAGACACTTGATCTAGTTCGTCTCCATTTTGTTTAGCTACATAAAATTTAAAATATGTTGTAAAAGGAGGAACATATATTTTAGCGTCTCCACTTGCTTCATACTTAGGAGTTTCTAAATCTTCTACTTCATCTGGTGGCAATTCAGTATTATTATTACTCGTAATTGACACGGGTACATTTGCTACTACTATATTAGAAGTTTCTATAAACGTAGGTACATATCTAGTTGATTTAGGTAAAGAATTATTGATTAATCCCCTAACTGCTCTATTAGCTGATAAATTAGGTAAAGTATTATATACTTCTGTTAATTTAGTAGCTGAGTTTATATTAACACTTTGCATTCGCTTTGCATATTTAGCAGCTCTGTCAAATGTTAAACTAGCTCTTTTTACTATTTGAGTGTTATCAGTCTCGTTGATAATTTTCATAACAACGTCTATTGAAAAGTTAACAGCTACATTACCATTAACAATAACAGGCCTAAACCAGATAGGAGTATCAAAATCAAAAACTTGAGTAAACGTAGTATCGTATGTTTTAATTTGAGAAACACCGACCTGTTCATACACTTCTACATCATATGAAACTATAATATCGTCAGACGAAGTATTTATTCTATTTAAAATATAAGCTTCAAATGCAGCAGCATTATTGTCTTTTTCTCCGTATATCTTAAAATAATCTCCATCTTCTGCTTCTTCTACAACTACTGTAAAATCAGTATATTCGTCTTCTCTACTAATACTAAACGTATTAGTCTCAGCTACATAAAAATAATTATAGTCGTCTATATTCTCTAATCTATCTATAAGTTTAAAACTAATTTCATAATTAGAAGTTGCACTTAAGTTAGAAGTTTGGTTAGAAGGATTATCAACTGTACCGCTTCCATAGAAGAAATCTTCAAACTCATAATTTTGATCTACTAAAGTCGGTACTTTTAAATTTACAAACTTGGTAAATAACGTTTCACCTAAAAGGAAAGGCTTAGGATTAGAAACTTCATAGTTACTTTGATTTAAATAAACCAATTGAGTTAGGTAGTTTTTAATACCATTATCTCGTTCTGTCTTAACTTCGAATAAGAAACCTTCATAACCTCTAGATGCAAAAGAAAAACCAGATCTTAAATGTAACCTAATAGAATCATATTTAATTTTATTAATTTCAGCAGTTGCATATGTTTGTGAAGATAATAAATCAGCCTCATTGGATCCGCTCCAGCCTGAATAAGAATTAATATAATTTAACGGTTGATCATATAAGCCAGTAACGTCATATCCTAAAAGAGCATACTTAACAGAATCGTCCACGTGTGGTATAGCATGAAATCTACCTATTAGGTGATTAATATCATTTCCAGTATCTTCATCTGGTGTTGAAAATAAGGGATTGGCCTTATCTGCTATTACTATTTTTCCGCCTATTAAATCTTGATATGAATAATTTATAGTGCCATATATAGTTGGAATAAATGTACCAATACCTACAGTACTTAAACTATATGTTCCAAAGTTAGAATCAATGGTAAATAGAGAAGGATCTGGTAAATTAGAAAGATTAAACTTATATGTTTTGCCAGCTTCTAATAATAATGTTCTACCTGCAAAGTTTTCAACTGAAAGATATGAGCCTGTAATAGTAACATCAAAGTTAACAACATCGCTACCTAATTCACATATTAAATGATTAATATGTTCTCCATATTGGTCGTTTGGGTTTACAGTTAGTTTTTTGATTTCACTACCATTATCATCAACTTCTATCTCATAATCAGAGGGGTTACTTTGATCGTGGTAGATAAACTCTAACAATACATCGTCATCTATTCTAAAATATCTAGAAGATTGAGCCATTACTTTAGTCTTAATTTTTTTGGTGTCCAATACATACCTACACTTAGAGTTGGTCCAGCTCTAAAAGTTCCTTCGCCTATATAATTTAAGCCATATCCTAAACCTAATCCAAATCCTAAAGATCCGCTATTAGATACATAACTATCTATTTCTTTAGCTCTTAATTTTGAATTTATTAGGTTTATATTTTCTATATCTGATATTGTAATACCTGGATATTCTGTAGAAATAAGTAAACTTGGACCTTCTCCATCTATATCATCTAATATTGCCCGCAATCTAATAGTTTGATCTAAATTGATTTCGGTATCAGTGACTTTAGGTTTACCTTCTCCTATAAATAGAGTATTTTTACCTGATATAAACCTTGAGTTACCTTCACTATATAAATTATATTTAGCAAAACTAACTTCAAATGTAGTATCGTTAAGTTGTTTAGCTTCTGATCTTGCCAATAAATCTTCGGTTAAATCTAAATCAGCCTTTAGAATAGAGTTAATACCCCTTAATTTCTTATAGTTAGTAGTCAGATCTTCATACTTTTTAAGAAGCTCACGTTCGACTTCTTTTAAGTTTCTAATATCAAACTCATATGATCTTACAGTAGATACTAAAGTACCATTATCAAATTTAATAGTTCTTAAACTATCTTCAGAAGCCTGTCTGTTATTAATTTCTCTTTCTACCTTTTCTTTTTCAAGTTGAAGATCTCTTTTTAAACGACGAGATGAATTACACTGTAACATTAACATTACAATAAGAGCTAATATAGCCAATAAACCATATTTGTCCTTTTTTTTATTCATTAGTTATTTAAAATATCTATTATATTTGTAGTATTTATTCTCTAATTAACCCTCCAGGAATTATACCGCCGCCAGATGACGCGTTTTCATTAAATGGAATATTAGCTTGCCAAGTTTTTTTATCTTCACATAAATAAGTAAAATTAAAATTAGAATATATCCAATTTCCAACATCAGGCGTATTATCTGCAACATCACTTACTTTTATTGCAGTACCTCCACCCGTAATAGGTCTACTTAATATTTGACAATATCCATTACCCTTTTTAAGACTAATTTTAGTTTGTCGATCAGTAGCGCCTGAAATATTAGATAAATCTAATCCAGCATGTAAAAAATCGCTGATGGCTTCGCTATTAGCGGAAGGTAATCTTCTATACATTTCGGGTATATTTAAATAAATAGGAGCATCTTGTATATTGGAATCATTCCAATATTTTGACTGGTCTTCGGAAACGCCAAATGTAGTTTGGAAATAAGTACCAGGATAAGGATCGTAATTACTACCGTCTGTCTGGTCGTTAAATATAAAAGGTTTCCAAACTAACCTAACATTTACATGAACCATATTTCCTACTTTTTGATAAGAAACTTCAGATGATCTATTTATTACGGTTATTAGTCTGCCAGCAGGGTCACTAGATACCGCACCTTCATCTGCGGCTGAAGCAGCTAGCTGTAATCCAGACGTTTCATCTCCTCCTTCTACTAAACCAGAAATGTCATCAATATTATACATAAAAATTTCATTAGTTAGAATAGGATCATCGTCTGATGTAATACCTGGAAATTGGGTTTGATCATTAACATTATCCGTTAAAATATCACCAGGTTCTACAACATTCTCTAATTCAAAAAATCCAGGAGCTCTATAAAAGAAGTCACTCATTGTTCTATCAGAGATAGGAGTGTCAAAATTAATAGCAGATCCTCCAGTGCTACTAGTAGCATTAGTAACCGCAGGCCCTTCTTTAAATGAAAGACCTTTACCATCTCCTATGATATGTAAATTTTCTTTAGTAAAAATAGTTTTATCAGCTTCAATAGTAGGTACTGTTGTACTAGCATCCGATTGTGCCTTTAAAGAAAGTTGATCACCTCCTATTCTTAAAAATCTAATATCTTTGGAAACAAATTCGATTGAATCATTATCATTATTCAGCGGTAAAGAGATATAAGTATCTTCATCTGCGTCTGTAATCCTTCTAAGATCTAACCATTTTGAGCCGTCTGCTGTATTTTCATAATATACTTCGTATTGATTTGTAGTAGAATTATATCTTATATTACCTCCTGATAAATCTGACTCGGCTATATTATCTTTATCATCTGTAGTTCCTCTAGAAATTCTAGTAAATCCAGAACCATTTACTAATAAATCAGCTTCTATAACTTCTACTCTATCGTTAAAATAAGACTTTGTCCCAACATTTGTATTAAAACCTAAATCTGGAGCAACGATTAACGTTTTCTTAGAAGACATTGTTATTATTCCACTTGCATTATCATTTGAAGTAGCGTTTATATCAACATCATCAAAACTAACTTCTAGTTTAGTACGCAAAGAATCTGTTATGTCTCCTTTTTGTATATGATAAATTACTCCATATATAGTGTTTTCATCACCTCTTATAACTAGTGTATGTGGACTACCGTCGGTGGTAAGCTTAATGTTATTTTCGAATGGGTCACTTTTACCTACAACTAACGAAGCTCTAGTTGTATCGTCACCATCAGTGGGTGTAGCATCATTAAATACAGGATCTCCTATATACACAGAAGTAGGCTGATCTTTACCAAACAAGTTAGGCTTAATTATTTTAACATCATAATCGTTAACTTCTCCAGTTACTGTTGCGTGATCAATAGCAGTCCATTGTCCAGGCGCGGCCTGTCCATCTGCACCATTAGAACCCGAAGGCCCGATAGGTCCTTGAACTCCTTGTGCACCAGTTGGTCCAGCAGGTCCTATAACACCTTGAACCCCAATTGGTCCCTTTTGACCGCCCAATGCTATAATTTGATCAAAATTATAGTTAATCTTGTCTATCCTAATTTGATTAGTATCGTTTACTAATATTTCCTTTAAATTTATAGGCATTTCACTGTTTTATTTTTATAACTGGTCTCATAACATAAGAATATCCTAAACCCTTGTTATATATCAATCTAAAATTAATAGGTCTTTTTCTGTGAGGTTCCAATGTATAATTTATATCTAGTTTAAAACCACCATTATCTATTTGATCTAAAGATTCAACTGGGTTTATTTGAGTAGATTCGCTTTGCGTCTTTCTAACATAAAGTTCTACCTCATCTACTGAAAACAAATTTACTAAATTATTCTCTATATATGATCTTACATCATCTAATAAATCAGTCTTATCCTGAAATGAAATATCTGCAGAAACATATTTTTTAATTTCATCTGCAACTCCAGAGTCTGATAGTACATCTACTATAATATCAGACATATAAAAATCTACATAAATTTTATTTTTATCTTCAGAAAAAACAACATTTTTTTTCTTAGAATCAGAATTTAGTTTTAAGATATTATTTAGATTTTCAACAGTATTAGCATTTCTAACATCAAATAACGTAATAGTGTATGATTCTTTTAATTTCATAACAGTAGAAGCTAAATATGATCTTGATTCAACAGTGGATAAAGTTCCAGGTGCAGATATAAATTCTCCACCAGCCAAAGATGTTCTATAATAATCTTTTTCCCATGAAGACCTAAATACGTTAACATCTCTTTTATCAATAGCCGTTTCGCCTATTAATGGATATTTTGGTAAGAATTCACTACTTTCACTAAGTTTAGTTACTCCTGTTGAATTATCTTCATTTACTTTATGATAAAAATGATTTTTAATCATTCCCCATTTAGCGTCGTGTGTGTCATCATCTGATATAAAACCTAAATTAAAGGCTACGTTAGTTCTATTATATTTATTATAATATGACTCAGCTTTATGTACGTTACGGGGCCCAAACATAGAGAATTCATCTGATTCAGAAGAAGGATGCCTATAAAATTTATTCTTAAATAATTTCTCATCTAAAAATGCATTTTTTACATAATTTCTATCAACTTTAAAATGAGTATATACGTCAGTAAACGTAATTACAGGGGTAAGATCATATTCATATTCACCGGAGTGTCTAATTAAGAAAGGATAATAAGAATTACCTTTTTCTAAAACATACCCTATATTCTCATTAAATAACCTATAACTTTTAGGTTTTTTAGTATCAGCTTTAGTTATTAACTCGGACTTTCTAATTATTTCTTTTCCGTCGTCGATTGTCATAGCGAACCTATTGTTTAGTATTTGACCATCTTCCGTTATAGTGACATACTTAACCAATGGGCTGTATTCATTAACTAAATCAACTATATTATTAATAGATAGATTTGAAAGTAAAACATTATGATTATTAGATCCTCCTCCAACATATACATATGTCGCTATTTCTTGTAAAGAAAGAGGTAAGTATATTGGATTTATAGGATCTCCTTGTGCATCTACAGGAGGTCCTTCTACTATTATTTGACTATTAGATAATATACTAATTGGTTGTAAATAATAAATCACTGGATCTCCGTTGGAATCTTCTACTTGATAATCTATTTCTAATTGTCCAAATGTACCGTCCAGTCCTGGAACAATTTGAGTTATAAAATTAGGAGAAGTACCATCAAAATGATTTATACCAGATACAACATATGGCCCCAATTGATTAAAATCAATATTACTAAGATCCAATGCTCCGTTTATTTTAACGTCATCTGCGATATACTCTTCTCCGGATAACTGTACTTGATTTGAAAGCAAATATGCTAGTTTTCTATTTAAAGTATTGCCAACATATACTTCATCTAAATTAATAGTAATATAAAAAATAATAAATTCAAATTTATCGTTTTTTATGACCTCATAATCTATAGAATTATTATTTTGTCCAGTAACAAAGTCTACTATTGTTGAAAATTTATAATTATTAAAAGAACCGTCCTTTACAAATTTAGAAGGTATATTTTCTTCAAACTCCTTTCTATTCTTAAATGTAAATTTGAGGCCTTTGAATATAGTAGAAGAGAATCTTTTTTCGTTACCGTTACGACTGATAGTGTATTTAATATTACGATTAGTTTTTATAAATGCCTCGAATTTGTTTAGGTCTTCATTAGATATAGATATATTTCCATATTCTATAGAATCATATGAATATTGTACAAAACCGGACGAGATAGTAGTATATTTACCATATGGTACTCCACCTATAACTTCGTAAACATACGTGCCAACTGTGTCTTCGCTAATGTTAAATAGTGAAGGATTTTCTAAATCTGCTAAATTAAATAAATAGGTATTACCTACTACTAAACTTAAAGAAGCTCCTGGTTCATCATTGATAAACAATACGTTTAAAGATTTAGTAACTACATATTCTTTCAACCCATCTGGATCTACAACCACATCAAATCCTTCGCTAACCATAAAGCTATTAAAATAATCGTCATCTATTGATTTAAATAAATCCTTATCTAGTTTAAATCCATTTATATAATTAATATAACTAAACGTTTCATTTAGCATATAATGTTTTAGATACTCTGGTTTATTAGCTATATAAAACCATTCATGCGTAAATGCAGCCACGTCCCTACCTTCTATTGTGACATCTGGTGAGAAGTTAGTTCTACCAAAAGCTTCGTTTACATTTAAATAATATGGTTGGTCCCTGACTGTTTTAGTATCTTTTAATACCCACTTATTTATATTTGGTACTATTCTAGATTCGGTAGAAAATTCTTTAAGTTGATTTTCTTTCAATCTATCATACTCTGAATAAATCTTAAGTTGGCTCTCTTCCGTTGGAGATTCAGGGTTTAGTACCGGTATTAAATTAGTAAAAAATTCATCAGGTGTAAGATAATAATCATATTCTATGATACCTTCTAACGCATTTGTAATAGATTCTTCGTCAGACGTTGAATTAAATATAGCTTCGTTAGCTGGAACATAATTAGTATTTTCATAAGTTTCATATTTAAGTTCTTTAAGATCAGAATTAGAAGTATCATAAAAATCATAACCCATATCATACATATCATATGCAGATAAAAGGCCTATCTCTGCTTCATATTCTGAAAAGACTTTAAATTCTCCACTTCCTAAATTATGCCTATTTTTAAGAACTATTTTTAAATAATCGCCTGTTATATCATCTATATTTTCTACTATATCTATGACTTCGTTATATGTAGAGGTAGATTTTGTATTAATATACTCACCTGCTTTTATTCCGCCTAATGAATCTTTAGAAATCAAAACAGATTTACCATCTGAATGACCTCCAATCATATAATGGACATTCCAATCATTTTTTATATCATCTATTATGTCTAATCTGTTGGATTCATCTAAATTATCTATATCACAGAACACATTAGGATTATCTTTCTTTATTAATACGCCAAATTGTCTTCTATCATATCCTATGTTATTTTTAGAATATACATAAATCACACCTTTAGAATTAACAACACCTAAACCATCTTTATTCTTAATTGCAGAAGATAAAGCTATTAATACATCGTTTATATTACCTACGTTTGAGAATCTAGAACCGCTAAATCTACCCTTAGGTATAGAATCATCAGCCGTTAATATATTCTCTAATAAATTAAAATGTGAATAGTTTTCAATAACTTTAACAACACAAGCTGGATTGGATGTCGTAATATTTATATCGTGATTTGAAATTGCTCTGTTTCGTTCTTTTATAAACGCAACATTATTTTCTATATCAACTATAAAATAAGTAGAGTTATTAAGTACTGGTTCACCTGTGCTTTGATCAAAAAGATTAGGATGAAGAACATTCTTTATATTATTCAATGCTTCTTCAGTGTTTGATCCTGTAGAAACAGCTATGGTTTGAACAGTAGGATATGAAATATTAATAAATATTGTAGTATTCGGTATATGATTAATAAATTCTACACAATATGATTGTTGTTTTATTTCTGGAAATGCTATTCTAGATCCGTTTTCAGGTATATCATTAATGCTTACTTTTACAAAGTCATATCCTATACCCTGTTTTTCTAATAGACCGACCGTACGGTTAGTGTCTTTTATACCTACATAACGATTTATTGAATCGTTATTATCACTTATTTTTAAAGTATAATTTTCAGCGTCCCATGAAGCTCCATTTAATATATTGTGATAATGTGAATCACACTTAACATATCCTAATACAGGTATGTCACTCATCATTTGACTAGAAGGTATAGCAAACGTATTTTTATCAAACAAAGATCCTTCTAAATTGTCATAGTACATGTTAGAAGTTAAATCCTTGAACTTAATTAAACCTTTACTAACTCTTTCTATTTTACCCTTTCCTGAAGGAATTTCATCCACGTAAAGACCAAAGTATCTATTTACGGAATAATCTTCAGCTTCTATATCATCAAACATAAATTCTAAATTGATAATATCACCTGATATAACTCTATTCCTCTTAAAGCCATCAGTAATAAAATCATTAGCTTCAATAAGTGGCTTATCAGTTGCTACATAATCATCATAAACATACTCACCCTTATTGGTAAAACCTCCCTTTACAAGATCTATTCCATTATAAAACGTTTGTTCATTTTTTTCAAAAGATACAGTAAGAGGAGAGCTATTAAAATCTTCACTAAATACATGATGTCTTATGTATGTTCCTAATTTTGAAGTCTCGCTTAAATCAAATGTTTTAATTATAGTTGCATTAGATAACATATCGCTAATTCTATCTCGTTTATCAGATGCGTTGTCGTTTAAACTACGATTCTGTTTAGGAGAAGATATTCGATATATTACAAATGATTTAGGTATGTTTAAATCTAGTTTAATAGGTGCAAATATTCTAAAATTTTCATCATACAATTTTGATTTATTAAATCTTACGCCATATTGATATTCATCTTCAAACTGTAAATCATAAGACTCTAAAACAGAGAAATCAGAAGCGGTTCTTTTAGTTTCATAAACCATATCATATGGTGTTCTATTATCGTTAAAGAATCTAGAAACATCATACACATATGAACTATCTGAACTTACGCCATATCGTTTATATCTAGAATCTGCTAACTCTTTATTAGCATTTATAGACTCTAAATATATTTCTCCAACTGATGAAGTAACTAGTTTTACATTTCCAGTAAGCCTAGGATTAGTCCTTAATAGTGGTTTAGATACGTTATGTAAATTGTAGTTTTCTTCTAAATTAAATTTAGGTAAAGGATCTGCATTTTGAGATTCTTCAGCAAATGAAGAGAATGTATAAGGGTTACTGTTAGCAAAATCTATACAGTCTTGGCAATATGGCTCATCGTTAAAATAATATACAGTACCTTCGCTTAGTATACCAATGGTATTTGGGCTAACGTATTGTGTATTTCCTTGAAAATAACCTAGAGTAGCCATTGAAACTGCAGCTTCAGCTGGAGAAGACGCATATATTCTACCTAATAACTTTTTACAACCATATTTTAAGTCTGTTGAATCAAAACTAAAGAATGTAGAGTTAAACCCTATTTCTTCAGCAAATTCAAACATGTGGCCCGACGTGACCTGATTAGTATGCGAACCGAATACTATATAGTTAGAATAAACTCCATTTACCGGTATACATGATGTAAATACATAAAAAGCTAATAGTTCTCCATCGTTACTTATGCCCGTTTGATTAATAATTTCAAAGCTAGGATCAGGAAATAAATTAGAATTAGGTGTTAAATTACATTCAATATAATCAGTTATAAACGCAGATGATTCTTGGCCTTCTTCATTAAGACCTATCCAGTTTCCACCTGTTTCATCTACATTATTTAACCACTTATAATAATAAGCCGTATCATCTGAATATGAATCATTACTTATTGGTATTGACAGATTAATGTCTTTATATAAAGTTATGCCATATTGAACAATTTGATGTATATCAAAATTTAAGTCAGCATGTAAGCTATAGTAATAATTTATAGAATTTGCTTTTTGTCTAAAACACCATTCATCACTAAAGTCATACTCTGGATATAAAATATTCCAAATACCTAAAGAGTTGTTGACAGTTTGTCCTCCTATACTAATTAAAGAAATTTGAGATAAGGTGCCTTCACATACAAATGGTAAACTATATTCACTAGAAGTAGTCACCATGTCTTTTCCTTTCCATGGGCTTCCATTTTCTTCAGCTATATTGTTATTAAAATTATAACATATACCTGGTTGTTCTCCATAAAAACCCGAGTCTAATAAAAGATTATTTATTTCGTAATATGATGCGTATTCAATAGAATCGGTGTAAATAAAAATTTGATTCTCAATTATTTGATCTAATGTTAAATCATATGCACCTAATGGATTATAATATTGACAAACTATTTCTGAATTACTAGAATTAGTAGACGTAATGTTGCAATAATTAGATAAACTATCAGCATAATTTAAAGTAATAGTCCTTATACCGTTTACATCTAATCCTGCAATGCTACAGCTATAAGGATCAGTATCTGTATCTATATTTATATATGAATTAAGTGTAACTATAGAAGTTACTCTATACCACCCTGGACCATCCCATGTATTAGCTATTGTAGTACCAGATAACTCTTGTTGTAAAAAATAAAAATAACTATTTTCATTAATACCATAAGAAGCTGAATTTGCGTCGACAAGCTGCCAATATTGTGGAATCACGTTAGCCGGTAAATTTACATTACTAAAGTAAATTGTCTCATTTGCCAGCACAAGATCATAAAAACTTGCATATTCAGTAGAATCGTTACAGTAAAATATTCTTTTATTTGTATTACTAGAACAATATAAACTTGAATCTATAAACTCTCCATAATCAGTGGTGTTTAGCGGTTGTGCTATTGCTTCTTCCGCAAAAGGCACTGTAAATTCTCTAACAGTTTCATTAGGAGCAACGACTTGTGTACATATAAAGCTTTCCCAATTAGTAGAAGAGATGGTAATACTTAAGGCTTTATAAACGGTAACGTCATTGAGATTGCTTGGAAAACTAGATATTGCAAAAAAGCCTGATAATGTTTCTCCATCAGAATTTAAAATAGAAATACCAGCTTCTGCAATCTCGGATAGCGAAGATCCAGCTGGGACATCTTCGGTCGGGAAATAAGAAACTCCAGACAAAATACTAGTAGAAACTAAAAAATTACAAGGTTCTACTCCATACGGTTTGTACCTTACTTGTCCTAATGTTGGTAAAAAATCGACCAATACCGGAAATATAGGATAAACTACAAGTTGTTGCAAAACATTTTGATTTCCTCCGCCCGGTGCTGGAATTGTATAAGTTTCCCAGTCAAATAAAATATTATGAAAATTTACAGAAGACGGTGGTTTATAACTATAAACTATACTATCTTCAGCGTCGTTTGGATCAAATATTTTAGCAGGGAATGCATTACTGCTATATTTACCAGGATCTGCTTCGTCAGTACATGCGCTATTATAATACAATCTTATGCCTGCAGTTACAAGTTGACTTAAACTGTATATTGGATTAGAACATCCAGGTCCACCTGGACCTCCATCTGCATCTAACGGGGCAGGCATTTCTATACCAGCTGTAGTAGAAAGATTTAAAATAGTAGTATACGTAGTAGAGCAATCTACATCGTTAGGGTTAACATTACCCGTATCTAATTTATAGTAATACGAAATTGGACCTACTGATGTAGGTAATTGATTCGCATTTCCCTGGTTTAAACCCAAGCCATCGTGAGGCTTATAATAAAGTGATATACTTTTAGTAACGAAATTTGGCATCCTGTAAATAGACTATTTTAATATACTAATCTCATAGTATATATCTAACCTATTTTACGAGGATAGAGTAACCGCTTTTGAAGAATTTTGATTAGTACCCTGTGCTTTATATTTAGCAAAAACTTCTAGGTCAAACGAAAATTGATTATCATTAGAATCAAAGATATCTAAGCCTATCTTTTTAGAATAAGTTAAGTTAGTTACATTTTGAGTTAAAATTCCACCTATTCTGCCAATGTCACTATTTGGGTTATTACCAGCATAGTCGGTCATTCTATATTGAAAAACAATATCAATCGATATTGCATTATTTTCACCTTCAAAAATTCTAGCAGCTCCAAATTTATTATCTCCGTCTACCGTAAGAGACTGTGAGTTTATAGGAGACATGAACAAGAAAGACCCACATGATTTACCACCCAGTGTAAATTGATCATTAGCATCAAATGACATTTTAATAGTTCTATCTACCTCTTCATCGTATCTATATGCTAATTGTTTTAAGTTATTTACATTAGCGTCATTTAATATAGCAGTTTTAGGCATAGAATATGTCATATTATCAACCAAAGTAGTGATAGCTGATTTTAAATTAGTATCAGTAACTGTAATCGTAGGAGCATTTAGGTCTAGACCTTCCATATTAGAAATATAACCGCTAAATAAATTAGGTAAATCAGGATGAGATTTATGTAAAAATAAACCGTTATCATATAAACTAGGATCAATGCTATCTGTTTCAGTTACATCAATGTGTTCTGTGCTTTGTCCACCTGCTGCGATGTTATTAGTCGTAAACACAGCTTCAACCCCTGGTATTTGAACATCTCCATTAATCTTAATAAATCTTCCAAACGTGCCTGACCAAATAAATCCATTCGAACCTGCATTTCCGTTTACTTGCATAAAACTAACATCATCTACACCAGAGTCATACGTGGAATAACCTAACTCATATTCATAATCAGAAAATTTATCGTTTGTTTCATTTCCTATAACTGACTCTTTTAGATACAGTGGAGACTCATTGGCTACGTCCATATAGCGTGAGTAAATGAATTGGCCTTTTCTTTGAATAGATTGATATGGTGCAGCACTGGTGAATTGCGTAGCATTTTCTTCACCTAAAGACTGATATTGAATCGGGGACATATCATATTTACCTTCTGTTCTATAATAATTATCATCGAGAACCTTAGCGTCTATTTCTCCAGAAGGATTAAATCCAAACCCGTTATCTCCAAGTGAATCAGTAGATTTATATGCTGGTAAAGTTCTATCCCCTATTATTCTGGCAATAAGTTCCAGTGTGGTAGAACGTGTATTATTAAGAACTAGTTTAAATGTCTTGGTAACAATATGACCCTTCTTTATAGATAAATCTGCTACTTCATCTTTATAGTAACCTGCAAATACCTGATTATTAGTATTCTTCTTAATTTCAGTTGTTGTACCATCTTCGGCAACTAAGTTTACCGATAAATCCCCTCGTATATTAGCTATAGTTTCTTCTAATCCACTTAATTTGGATTGCATTTCACTTAGTTTATCAAATAATGAAACCGGATTTTGTTCAGGCGATAAGAACCCTGAAGCAATAGTATTTGAAGTATGTGCAAAGTATTTTTCATTAGATGAGAAAGCATCTGTAATATGAGAGTAAACTCCAGCGGCCTCAAGTTCTTCAAGTAGTTTTACTCTTGCGACTTCATTTGCGTTTTCTTCTACTAAGTTCGTTATACTAACATCATCAAGTTCTCCTTCTGGAAAAGAAACTCTAATAATGTCTGACCAATCCGATTCTAGTGGATTGCTTGGCCATCCTGCTTCTGAAATAGATTTAATCTTAAATTCTACAACTTCACCCGAAGTTATAGGAATGTCTAGCTGATTAAAGTTAACCTCTTGTCCATCTTCAACAGCACTATCAGACCAATAAAATTTACCTTCTTCGTTTCTTAGCCTAGCTCTAACCGGAGTTTCATATTCATTCCAATTACTAAATACTCCTGTTTTCTTATTGCCATTTTCGTCAAATGAAATTTGAGCAATTTCAGAAGTTTTTCCAGAAGTAGACAAGTATCTGTATTGAACTCTAAATTTTACAACTTCCTGTGGTATAGTCTCAGCCACTAATTTAGCCTCAGGTATAGACCAAAAACCTCTGATTCTATACTTAGGCTCTATCTTAGTTAGTTGAGAGTCAGATGCAGATGATTGAATCTGACTTACAATAGAACTGTATAATTTAGCCTCAGATGCTCTTTCATTAATTAATGACGTTAATTCGTTTTTATCTCTGTCTCTTTCAATCGTCGATTTATACTTTTTAGTAGAAACTAATGATCTCTTTTTAGCAATAGTATCGTCTAATTTTTTAACGGTAGAGTCTGCACTTACCTTATCAGCTGTAAGTTTTTTAATCTTAAGAGCTGCGTCGTTTTCGGTCAAATGCTTATTAATCTGAACTACACTGAAGTTTTCTTCAAAAATTTCAGGAATATTAGGAGCAACTCCTAACGTTGACGGCGGTATTGGATCATCCTTAAGTGACTTGATAAATTGACCAAAGTCAGCAACATTTTGACTATAATAATTAGCAAGCGTTGTTGTTTCACCTGAATCCATAGTCATAGTCAACTCATTAGAATAAACACCAGCGCCAGGTGACCAGTTTTCAGCAATGATCTTAGAATTAGGATCAATCGGCTTAAAGAAAACTATAAACCTTTCATCAAACCCTACATTTATCTCTATATTTACTTGAGTATCGTTTGCTTTATAGATTGAAAGAATGTCTACACCTATTTTAATAGCTTCATATCCTTCTACAATGTCCAACTCAACCTGTCTAGTTTCAGTGTAGATTGTTTTGACCTTATATTTAGTGCTTTTTCTAGAAGTATTAACTATTAACTCATCTCCGACCTTCATAAACTCAGTATCGTTTAAATCTTTATCAGAATCAGTATACGTTAGTTTATCTAAGGTGTATAGTTTTATTGTCTTTCTTGTTTCTTCACCTTCTACAATAATTGTCTTTTGAATTGTATCAATAGAAGTAACGTCAAATTTGCCATAATACAAAGTATTTCTGTATGGCATATCTCTAACTTCTTCATCAACATAAAACGGAATATTATCAAACGCTATTGCGTTAATTAAATTATTATGGCTAATATCATCTAACCCCTTATAATTTTCATCAAAGAATTGAGCAGCAAAATCAAAAGAACCATCAATAACTATTCTTTTAACCAAAACCCTTTCAGTATCTGTAGGGATTTGATTACTAACATCAAATGAGGTTGTTAGTAAAGGCGTTAAATAATCTTCAAAGAAGTTATTAGACTTTGTGTTAAACTCAAAGGGCCTATTAATGTTTGTAATATCAGAAGCCGGTGTTTTAAGGCTTGACTTTAAAATTCTTTGATAGCTTCCATCTGCTAGTCTAACTTTAGCAGTACCGTCGGTTAGACCAGAAAGAGCTTTAATGTTAAGATCTAATCTTTTTAACTCACGGTTCATATAACCAAACGCAGGAACATAGACTGTTTTAGTATTACCTTCTTCTGTTAAGATATCTAGTGGTACTGTTTCTCTATCTGAGATTACCGCTTCGTTTATGCGCTCGAAAGCGTTTAGAGTATTAGTATTAATCTCTAAAAACTGCTTAATTATTGTAGAAAGTGAGTTGTTCGTATTCATCGTAAAATATCTACTTCGAAAATATAATTTATAGGGTCTATACAAGTGACTTCGAAGTATGGTTTATTAGAGATAAGCATAGAAGGTCTTATTACTTGTCCAACTATTTTATCAAAACCAGCTGCTTTATCAGTTCTAATATAAATATCACTTTCAGAAACGTTTAGTGTTTCAAATGTAATTTTTACAACTTGTCCTGTTTTCCAAGCTACTTTGCTGTCGTCAATGTATATATTCAAATCTGCATTTAGTTCAGGGTTATCAGAAGAATTACCTTCTAATTTATCAACTAGGCTAATTCTATTAGTATATCCCTTTAATGTAGCACATACTCCGAATTGAGCAGCTCCAGCACCTGATTCTCCTGGGTTAAACGTATTAGTAGAGCTTAAAACTTCTCCTATTCTTTCACCTGTATTTATATCCCACTTAAATAACGGATTGTTATGATATCCGTAAACTGTGTTGTTTACTTTAATTCTATTGGGTACGCTCTTATCTACCTCTGTACCCATACCGTTGAATACTACGTCAGTATTGTACTGTAATTCAACAGGTACTGTACCATCTAATATTGTATTGAGTTTGGTATGTGCTTTTGTTATTAGTTTTAAAAGAGAATCTGAATCTTGTAACGCAATAGAAGCATTGTTAAAACTATTTTCTAAGTCATTAATTCTAGTTACTATCTCATCTCTTTCTTCTCCGGCTAACACTATTTTTTCTAAATCCTCAAGCCTATTAGCTAATCCTCCATATAGATTATTAGCTCTCAGTAATAGATCAGTTGCATGTTCAAGGGCTGTTGTAGTATCCAAGAACAAGTCCATTGAGAATGTTGTAAAATCATTAATATTAGTTTCAACACCTACGTTATCTAATGATGTGTTAAACTTTAAATTAAGTTTTAAAGAGAATGCGTTACCGTTAAGACCTGTAACTTCGTTTGGTTTAAACTTAAGCTGTTCGTGTATTTTAGAGCCTATACCGAAGTTACCTCCAATATTATCTAAAATTAATATACCGTATAAGTTTGTAGCTCTATTTACCGGGGTAGATGTGCTAAATAAATCATAGTAAACTAAAACAGCATTAAATCTAAAGTCTTGGCCCTTTTTAGCATAATCATTTAATGTACTAACTTTAGTATCGCTAGATATTCCATGATATGATAACGGTTCAAAATCGATGTGTACGCTATCGGTTGCATTTGTATTTACATCATAGTAAGGTCCTCCTGCATTTGAACCAACGTCAATTATAGAATCTAACGTTAAATTAGGATCGGGATGCGATTGACCTCCTCTACCAGATAATGTATTTTCAGCATACATTTTAGTAGCTGTTGTATTATAATCTCTAGGACTAAATAAAACAGTTGGAGTATTTCCTACAGCAGACGGTACATTGATGTAGACTTCATGATAAGTATTACCCTTATATGCTATATCGTTTTCTGCATCAATTGAACCTAAATATTTAACTACTCTTTCATAGTCTTGACCTGTATTGTTAGCATCTAGTGATTCAGTATAGTGTGTTCCTGAAGTAGATTCAGATGAATCACTTGTTTTAAAGCGAATAGCTCCTAAACCAGATAGCCATTTAAAAAGTATCTTTTCAGCATCTGATTGTAATAAAACCGGATCATGATCATCGTCTTGTAAAAGAAGTTCTTCTAAGTTTAATACGTAGCTTTGAAAAGATTGTGCAAATTCTACGTTAGCTTCAGAATCGGCTAAGTATTGACTTCCTGAAGCAGCTACTTGATTAGTTAAATTAATAGTATTTAAGCCATTAACAGGTGTCGTAAAATCCGGTAAGTCTAGCAAAGCAAATTTACTAAACTCAAATTTGATATCTGGATTATTAAACGCACGAGTTATATCCTTTGCTGCTGAAGCAAAAGCATACATAGTGCCACCTTGTGGCTGTGGTATCCTAATTAGAGATGTCGCCATTTAGGTTAGTTTTAATTAAAGCGTTATTGATGCTCCAACGTGCGATATGATGTACCATTTTTGGCCAACATATCTTAATGTAACAGTTGAATTAATATTATCTAAAGACAGTGATTGTGCACCTAAGCTACCTGCTCCGTTTATTGATATAGAACCAGATGCTTCATTTACTATAGTAATTTCTTGACCTTCTAGTCCAGCTTGCAAAGTAAAATCACCTCCAACAATATATGTCGTATATTCTCCCGATGTTGGATCTATAGAGCCTGTGTTTAATGGACTTGCGGCAGTACCGTTAGTACCGTTTTTAAGTATTCTACCTCCTATAGTCACTTCTTTATCAAGCTGTGCGCTAACTCCTATTTGAAAAACATTAGCGTTAGCTTCAGTAATTAGAGTACCTCCATTTTGAATAGTGATAGCCTCTGTTTGAACACTACTTAAGTTAGTTATAGTAGATGTTGTTGTGTCTAGCAGTGTAGTAACATCTGCAAGTTCGTTATTTAACGAAGAGAAGTTACCATTAATAGTAATTCTAGACGAAGATAGGGAATCAGTTCCCAAGATTTCAGTAATATTAGCCATTTTTACTTTATTTTACTTTTAGCATATTTCTTTCGATAGAGTTTATGTTACCATTTGTATCTTCCACGTCCAGTTTTATGTTATAATAACCTGGGCGTTGAAAGATGTATGTTAACCACATATCATCATAGTATATATCATCCTCTTCCGAGCTAATGCTATTGTTTATTTTCCAAGTGTGTTTTTTAACACCTGGCATTTTAGTTATATCAGAAGATATAGTCAAATGAGTTGATCTTTCTACTTCAGCAAAGTCTCTAAATACTCTAACATTATCAAAAGTAGGATTATTATGTTCGCAATGTAATTTACCGCGTATCGCATTAACTATATTAATGCCGTTCGTATTTGTAACATATACGTCATCAAAATCATTAGACCTGGAATAATTTTTACCAACTGCTAAAATATTAGCAGCTAAAATATTTTGTAAAGGTATATCATCTTGATCATCCTGTGCTGGTCCGCCGCCGTCTGCAACGTTTCCATCACCGTCTCCGTCAACTGGAAGCCATTCACCTGTATAATTAAATGAGCCGTCTCCGTTAGCGTCTACATATATAATGTTGTAATTAAATTTACTAATAATTAAATCGCTGGAAGAATTAAGTTCATTTGTTATTTGTTGCCAAGCTGCTAAATCTTGAGGACCAGTTGGTGTAACAGATGATGTATATTCTCCTATTAAAACTTCTTTTGATGTTGGATCGGTATGTATTATATTTAATGTAGTTCCGGCATCTAGTTCCATGATTTTGAAAGAAGCGGTAAGGTCCATGCCAACTTCAGTAGCATTCCACCAATTATGTTTACCATCATTCCATCTAAATGAACAGTTATCCCATTGATATGGACCAGCAGTTTTAGAATAACCGGTTTCTGAATATATGTCTAAATATCTTCTAACCATAGAAGTGTTTACGCTATGTGAATCATCATGTAAATAATTAGCTCTGTCCATGCTCAAGTAAAACGTAGATAAAATATCGCTAGTATATTGAGAGTTATTTAATGGCATTTCCCAAACTCCACCTGTAGAATCCCAATCATAATCATTATTCATCCACTTCATCTCCTCCATCCACTTATATAGTCCATATATTTCAACATCCTTTAATTTAACGTCTATTTCTTCTGGTCTATACTCATAAGATCTATGTCCAAAAAGATCATATGTTCTCATTTCAACACTATATTTACCATTATATGGTAATGCAAGCGGAAAAACTAAGAAGTCATCTATAAGTCCTCTAAATGCTTTATCATATCCTCTAGGACCTTTAATTACCCATTCTATTTCATAAACCCAGCGCTTCCACCAATCTTTCCAAGTAATTAATAAACTACCATTAGGATCAATCGCATCATTCCAGTTAAATTCAGCATCATCCCACGTATATGTAAATGTTTCAGAACCGTCTAGTGTTATTGGGCAACCAACTGGTATATCTTGGTTAAACGTGTCTAAAGGTTTATTAAGATATTCTTTGTAAAATGATTTATGCTGATCTCTTAAAATAGAAATAAGACCATGTGTTACCACTTCTCCGTTAGCATCTCTTATATCTCCACTTAAATCTCCATATCCATCAAATGATACGTTTAATAGCGTATTATATTCATCGGTTAACGAAATATCGTTTTCGTCATATATGTTTTTAAGAACTAATGCAAAATCTTCAACATATAAATTTCTGTCTTTAGGCAAGACATCGAATTTTATGTCGTGTCCCTCGCTAAAGAAAGCAATTGTATTTTGGTTGTTCCAAAAGTTCATGCTTTTTTGTGCAAAGAAGTCACCTTCTCCGGTTATATCAACTATCTTGGCGTTAAGTGGCAAGTACTCTCTTTGCAACTTATCCTTTAAGCCGTATAACTTTATAAGAACTTCCTCTGGCGTAAAGTCGAACACCTCATCAACTTCTGGGATGTCCCAGTAATCAAACTCACCGTTAGGTACGTTTATCTTGTATACTAAGCTAAAACGACTAGTTTTCTTTAATGTACTAGAAGGCAATTGGATTGACATTGCTTTTCTCTGTATCTCACCGTATTTTGAAGAGTTAGGCACTGGAATTGCTTTTAGTTTTCCGAATCTATCACTAGAATCGTCAATGTTCATCCAATATTCCTTAAGTGTAATATTATTATAGCCAAAGAAATCAATAGCGTTTAATATAGCTTTATATGTTCCAACAAACGGTTTAATATCGTGTAACTCTAAAAGTAACTCTTTTCTTTTTCTATTTAAGAGTATATGGTCAGGCGCCATCTCTGAAATGTCATGATCTTTAAATAATAAGAAATCAGTATCTTCTAACCTAGCACCTAAGTTGCCTAAAAGCACTTTAAGTCTTTCATCCTCGGCCTCTACTTCACCATAAAATTTAATTTCAGCAATAATATTTTCAAATATAGAATTTTTTTCGTATATTTGTAATGTACGATGATGGCGGCCTTCATCTAACGACATTAATGCTATATTAACGCTTATTGCTGAATTATTAAGATCTTCAACTTCTTTATATCCGTTATCGTTTAGATCTAAATCTGCATCAATGATGTTAATAACATTTCCTAAAGATTCGTTAAATATGACGCCGCCTGGGGAAAAATAGTATAACGTATCAGGTGCATCGAGTGGAACTGTGAATGTTAAAATTCCATTTGATCCTGGATTTCCAGTATATTCTACGCCGTTGGTGTATGTATCAGCCGCAACGCCTTGGGAAGTTTCACCATCTTCAACCTCAGAGAACGCCATAATATATTGTAAATTAGTCAAATCACTTTGATCAAAAATATAAGTGAATCCTCTTTTAAGAGTTAATTCAGGTGCAAATATTCCATCGGCAGCGGCTCCATCTCCTGTAAAATCTAACTTAAAGTTAATGCCATCGTCAAGCGCCGTACTTACAAAGAAATAAGTTTCTACTTGTTCGTTATCAGTAATATCAATTAAATCAAACGATTGATTTTTCTTTTGATCAATATTAATAATACCATTTTCAAGCTTAGTACCATACATGATAATATCTTTCGAAGTATCGAAGTCATTAAGCCATTTAAACTCTAAAGTACTACCATATGGAAAATTAGAAGTAGGATAATTTAACCATATTTGATCATCTTTTTCTACCTCTTCGAGCATAAATAAGTTTACAGTTTCATATAGACCCGACGAAACAGGGTCTATATGAATTGTACCTTTATAAACTCCATTTTCATCTTGAGTAAAATTGAGGTCATGTTCAGTACCTCTAAAAAATCTGAGCTTCTGAAACATTATCGTATATTAGTATCGTCTTTTTTAATAGTATAGTTCTTATAACCCTGTAGCGTTTTTATAGATTTAATTACTCTGTAAAAAAAGTCATTTAAAAATACTAAGAATGTATAGATTATATCATTTCTTTGAATATGTTGAGATAAATTATCATTAAATAACTTATCGCTATATTTGTATCCTAGATTAAGTCTTTTATCCTTTCTAGTTTTCTTATAGTCATATAACTTTACAAGCTTATATTTAAATAAATCTTGGAATAAATTCATGATGATCTTCTAACTATTGATTTTCTATCAGTTGCCTGCAATCTAGTGTAAACTGTTCTAGGCACGGGCACATCGTCAAACGTAACGGTCAATGCAGCGTCTTCATTAATTGCAGGAATATCCATAACTGTTTCGCCTTCTCTGTCTAACCAACCTCCTCTAAATACTGCAACTTCTTCTTTTTCCATTATAATATCACCATACTCATCTAAACCTGCAACATCAGCTGGTATAGGATCTCCAGAATTAATATTAACCAATGATTTTTCTTCTATCTTTTTAAAGAATACAAATTTTTGTTTTCCATTTCCTATGTCTTCTAAAACAACAGGCTGACTTGGAACTACTTTTGTTGTAATAGATTCATAGTAACCAAGTCTTCTTGCCTTCTCTTCAGTTTCAGATATAAACGTCACATTTACAGCATCAACGCCTTCAACTTCTTCTAATATATAAATGATGTCGGACTTAGGTAGTTTATCTCTTCTAGTTACATTAAGTAGATAATTAGAAACAACTCCTCTTATATCGTTAAATATATCTTCCTTTCTAAAACCTTCGAAATATCTAATAGATATATCCATAGAATAATATCTAGCTTTAGGCTCTACAAATTTAACTTCTGTAGTAACCATTTGTTGACCAGACTCTTGTAAAACGCCAGCCATAGCCGAATATTCATTGGTATCGAAGAACATCTCATTAATAGGCAACGAGAAATAATCCATATTTTTAGCTAACTTTTTCTTAACATCTGGAATAGCGAAAATATAAATAACGTTATCGTCGTCTAAATACTCATCATCTACTGTATTATACGCATCTATATATGAGAATATACCATATCTACTTAGAAAGTATTCGTAATGATCTGGTGTTGCTAGTACAAAGCTTTTTGAAGCCATTGGTGCAATTAATTTGGTAAACTCTGTTGATTCTCTTTCTCCTCCCATCTTAGGAGAAGATGTAACATTAGCTTGTAAAAATTTGTTTAAGTCATATGAGTTACCTAAAGCATCAGAACCTTCATCAACCCACTTAAATGTTAATTCAGTTGCGTCATCTAAGTTGCCTTTAGCGCCATCGTGTTTAATGTATTCTATTTCTATAGAAGACCCTGTCACTGGTATCATTCCAAAATTATTATTTCCAAAATAAACATCTAATCCGCCGCCGATGCCCGTTTTAATGATATATCCTTTATCAGAAGGTAACATATCATATAAAGAACTAAACTTAGTCCAAAGTTCTCCGTTTACAGATACTGAGACTAAGTTATGATCTGTAAGGCCACCTGGCTGTATATTAAAAGATTGAAGTTTTTCCCCAGTGCCTGTTACTGTTTGTGATTCTATTTTACCTTGTATAATTGAAGCAGTAAACGTACTGTTGTTAGTTTTTTCTATTCTAAATTGATCTTTATTGGTTCTAATCATATAACTTAAACCATTTGCATCAAATTTAATTTCAGTATTAGCTGGTATGTTTATAGCATCACCTGCTACTTTACTTAAATCAACACCAGCGGCCCATCTAAATGTAATCTCTCCAAAAGCAGCAAAGCCTCTAGTTGGATCATGTCCTGCAATTCTAGAAAGACCATAAATAGATTCAGGCTGTTGAGCAGTATATATGTTTTGTTCAACTGTAGCGTCTTCTACATAGAACAATAGCATTTCTCCAATTTCACCCATAACCTCGAGGATTTGTGAAAATGGAGATGCAGTAGTAAATAAAGTTCCAGCTCTGCTATAAACCCTTCCAATATACGTTTTCGCATCGGTTATAATATCTGAAGCTACAGCTCTAGTTGTATTTAAAAATTTAAACTCTGCCATTTTATGGTTGTTTGTTTAGTTGATGTAAACTTGTAATAAGTATTTAGAGTCTATTGTTATATCTATATATGCAATATCTCTAACTGTACCTTTTACGAAATTTACTTCTGCCGATACTCTATATTTTTTTGCTAAAGGGCAATAAGCGTTGATTTGTTGGTCTACTCTTTCTTTAATCTGATAATTATTATAATTTAAAGAATATACTAAATCTTCTAAATTACATCCAAAATTAGGCTTACCTAAAACTTCACGCTTATTAGTAAATAGTACAGTTTCTATTTGTGTAATAAGCTGTGCAATTTCTCCATTACTATGAACCTTAAGCGGGTCAAAATTAGGATCACCTATTGTTTTAATGTAAAGTTCCATCTAGTATCTATTCAACTTTCTTTTATTATGAGTGCATCATCCAATCTACACCTTCATCTCCTTTAATTTCTTCTATTACTTCGGACAACTCTTCGTCTCCCATAGACTTAATTTCAGAGTAGTCAAATTCAACATTACCAGGTAAAGAAAACTTAAATACTCCTAATTTAGCGCCTAATGACTGTTTGACTTTAGCCGAAACATATCTAAAGAAAATTTCATCTGAGTACAAAGCACAATCAGGTATAGTTTCGTATACTTCTAAAACAACATCTCCTTTAGGGGTATCTCCCATAAATTTAAGTTCTCCTGTTAATTGTGAGTAATGAAACGATATTGGATTCTCCATGATTTGTCTAGAAAGATCTACTAAAGATTGGTTAATTACATAATATTGTAATTCTTCTGCGCCTCTAGCTCCTCCGTCACCGTCATATACGTTTCTAAATAACATACGTTCAAGCGCAAAATCAGCCCCACTTTCAAATCTCAAATCCATTCCACTTCCAGGTGAATTCCAGCCGCTCGCTAAATCGTAAAGACCATAAACAGAATAAACCATTCCACCGCCATCTATGCTAGCATCTGGTAAATGAAGAGCCCTGTGTTGTTTAAAATACGTAGTATCAAAAACCGAAACAGGAATTCTATAATAGTTTTCTTTTACGGAATACTCATAATTTTTATAGAACCATTTTTTAGCTCTTTTCATAATATTGAGAACTTCTTTCTTAGGCAAATTTATAGGAATCATACATGCACCTGTTAACTCATCTGCGATCTCATCTAAAAACAAGTTTTCACACTCATTACTAAATTCTCTCGGAGTCCCTAAGCTTTCATTATTTCCGCTTCTAATTTCGCTCATCTTACGATTTTATTTTTTTACTTACTACTATTTCTACATCTTCAAATCTAGCATTATCACTCATCATGCCTTCTCTAAAGATACCGCCTGTCATTTTACCTTTAAAAACACCGTCCCTGCCAAATACATAACTATTAGTAAGATTGCAACTACCATGTACATAGCATGATTCTATCTTTGATTCTTTAACCTCAGTATTTTGATATAAATCACACCTTAATAACATAGAACCTTCTACTTTACAGCCAAAAAGATTTGATTTTTCAATATTACCCCTAATGTCGCAGTCTATAAAGTCATAGCCTTCTAAACCAAAACACACTGGAAATTTACCGTCTTTGATTTGTATATGACCTATATCTGAATCATAATTAACAATACCTTCAGTCATGCCTCCCTGTGTTATAAGATTCATAACTTTATGCTTCATACGATCCCAATACATATCTATAGTCTCTCCATGGTCTTTAAGATCTACTAAAATTTCTATTTTAGACCAATTTTTGTTTACATTCCTAAAGTCTCTGAGTGAATCTGCAACTGGCTCGTTCTTGTGCAAAATACGACGAAGTTCTAGCTTATTTTCTTCTGTAAAATCAGGATTATTACAAGACTTCCACATTTGATAGATAAACATCTCCCATAAATAGAAAATAGATTCTTGTTTATTTTCATAATCTTTACCACCTAAATACCTAAACTCAAGATAATTCTTAAGCTTTTTCTCAAAGTTTATCCCGTAATATTTAGTGTTCGGGAAATCGTAATTATGTACAGAAGTATTTGCAGAATTAAAGTGAAACGCGTCAACTTTTGGCATGACCCATTTAATACTTTTAGCATAAACTGAAGTTTCTCTGTCTGGAAAAAGCTTATAGACTTGTTTTTCGTTAAAATCTAGAATAAATTTAAGAGTATTCATTCTAGAAATCATATTCTTTTCTTCTAAGAAATCTTTATCAAACGAAATATTTAAATGAATACCAGACCTTTCAGTCGTATAACCGTTTTTTCTAATCCAACCTAAGACTTTAATCATTAAGATTCTAGCATTTCTATAAGGCATAGCACCAGTTACTAGCTCCATAAGTCCTTTACCACCTGACATGTCAGGTTCTATCTTGAACTCTTTGTCAGTTGGTTCAAAATCAGAGTGCGCTTTGTCTTCTATCTTAATAGAGCGGCCTAAAAGATCCTCCAATTGCTTGGTAGTTTCTTTTAGGCCCAATTTTGAGTAAAACTCAAACTCTACTCCGCAAAGAGAAGCGTTAAGTATCTCTGCTCTATTAGAATTTTTATGAAGTTTGTTCATGTAGACCGATATAACTTTCTTTTAGTATATATCAATCTTAATATGTCATGATATTATGATGGTAGCTTAAGAAAAACTTTTCTAGTCTCTGCGTCTATTCTGGTTATTTGAACAGTGATGTCATCTCCGTTCTTAAACACCTTAATTAAATCTTCGCCAACTTCACTAATATGTAGTAGACCGACTATACCTTCTTCAAGCGTTACAAAAATACCATAATCTTTAACTGCTTTAACCTTTGCCTTAACAGTGCTTGGAACTTTATATCTTTCATTGATATTAATCCATGGATTTGCTTCTTCTAAAGTCTTTTGTGTCAAAGTGATTTTAGTATTAGAAACAATTTCTTTAATTAAGAATTCTACTTCTTCACCTGGTTTAATACTTTGTGACTTATGTCTTTTAAAAGTTTCCTGATCTAGATCATTCACGTGGATCATGCCAGTTAAACAAGTATTAAACTCACAGAATACGCCATATTTAGCAGTTCCAGTAACCGTACCAGTAACTCTTTCAGTGATATTCTCGCGTAGTTTAGATATTTCAACAGGTATCATAGCCTGTAAATATTTTCTATGCGAGACCACTAGTGTGCCGCGTTCCTGTGAGAACGATACCGGCACAACATACATTTCTGTACCAACAATTGATTCAAAATTATGCAATTTATTTATACCGGCTAAAGAACCTGGCATAAAGCAATCTACACCTTGAACATTAACAACATATCCTCCAGCAGAGATCATTTCTTTAACAACTCCAGTCCATGCTGTGTCTGCAGAATCAATACCGGCTCTTAGATCTTTAAAGATACGTTGCTTCATTCCACCTGAAATAGTTCCAGTAATATGAGCTCGAGTATCGTCATTTGTACCTTCAGTAATCAAAACCGAAACTTCTTCGCCTGGTGTAACATTCCTGTATTGAGGATCTTCTTTAGAAAGATGAATAAACACAAGTTGTCTATAATTAACGTCGATTGTAGCAAACTTTTCATTTACACCGTAAACTTTACCGTCGTAGATTTCTCCTACTTTAAGTTTATGTACAAATTCATTTTCTTTATGCGCATTTACAAGTTGGTCATAAAAGTCCTGAGCGTATGGCTCTCTAGAAAAAACTTTATCTCCTTCTTGTGTTTTAATATGAGGATTAGGTTTTCTCATTTTAGTTGGACATGTTGCGCCATATCCGTCCCAATCAAACTCACCATTGTCTAAAGTCCACTTATCTCTTTCATTCTCGATTTTAACCTCGGTCTTTTCAGACTGTGTTGACTCTGTTTGAGTTACTTCAACTCCCTCGATGGACTTGCTTTGAATTCTAGTCCTTTTGTTTTTTTGTGTCATCTATTTTTATATTAAAGGTGTAACATATTATATATCTACTAAACTTTGATTCCTTTCCACGG
>Ga0206131_10001108_pt1 | contig 35349 bp, 54 predicted proteins | sample Helgoland_Spring_FD_148636 | JGI IMG/M metagenome (GOLD analysis project Ga0206131, IMG submission 148636) | Pelagic subsurface seawater microbial communities from Kabeltonne, Helgoland, North Sea - Helgoland_Spring_Bloom_20160517_1 | ecosystem: Environmental > Aquatic > Marine > Epipelagic ... | reverse complement strand
GGGGTGATCTCGTCGGCAACAAATACGATAACGCAAAACGACTCGACATATACATTCACAATAGGTATTGTAAATGAAAGACACAGTGATCGGAGTTTTAGTGATGATGTCACTTGGAGCAATGTTAGGTATTATGATGGGACTGGCAATATGAGAGACGCATTGATATATATGATAACATATGAGGGTCAGACCGAATCGCCCTATACTTGGACAGCTTGCAATCAATGGTTAGCGGAAGAGTTAACGAAATTACTTAAAACAGAATTTCCATCTCTGAGTTGGAAGTATACCGAAAAGGATGTAAGTTAATGATACTGACCGAAAAAAGATATCGCAAGTTATCAAAGGCACAGAAGAAACTGGCATTCGAGACTATTGATTTTTATGTTTCTAAAATGATGCCGCGCATGGCAAAATCTTTGTCGGTCAAAATACTGGGTGACGCAAGTCTTGAGGATCGAGAGGGTATACATGGCGACTGTAACTATATCGACTGTGAGAATAGATTGCCCCGCGATTTCGAGATTCGTGTGGACACCAAGTTGTCCAATCGCGACTTCGTTGCCACGATCGTTCATGAGATGATCCATGTCAAACAATATGCCCGAGGTGAACTTCGGGATTTGGTAACAATGTTGGATGTATGTAACTGGAAAGGACGACGAATCGATTCGCAGAAGGTTGATTATTTTGATCTGCCTTGGGAAGTTGAGGCTCATAAATATCAGTATGTGTATGCTGATGAAGTAATGAAACTCTAATACTATAAATAAAGTTATTCGATGAAACATTGTAAATAGGAAGTGCGGACGCGGGTTCAACTCCCGCCGCCTCCACCAAAAGTACACTATTCCAGTTAAGTCTGGAACGTATCTGATAAAGCGGGTAGTGTACTTTTGATGGGGGCGTTACGGAATCGACGGGCAACCGAAAGCAATGTGGAGAATCAGTCCATGAACGCTGACTGTAAAAACGGTGGTTCAAAACTATAGTTGCTGCAAATGACAACTACTATGGAGATATAGCCCTAGCGGCATAATCTTCCGAGGAGGCCACTGCCTTGTTATCAAAGTGTGGCACCTATTCAAATATTACAATAAAAATAAATTTTGAAGGTCACTTATGTCGGATATAGAAAAAAGGACATTACAGATTCAACTAGAAGTTGATACGAAGACTGTAGACAGTAGCCAGAATCAATGGCAGAATTGGATTGACTTAGCCAAAGCAGTGGACGCTTGGAGAATATTTCCCAGAGTTTTCCTAGGTGTATACACCTTCTTATTGTATTATTCGACCATGTGGTTTATGAACCTCGAAAATCCAACTATTGAACAGTCGGGATTGATCAGCATTATTGTCGGCACCGGTGCCGCGTGGTTTGGGTTATATACCAGTTCAAGTGGAGACGGTAAAAACAAATGAAGAAAACACTGTTGCGTTTCTGGGAACCTATTGCTAAAATATTTCAACCAAATTTATTTGAAGTGTCCATCTGGTTTGTGTCAGAAGAAATAAAGTCCGAAACGATGAAGACTAAAATAAAATCAAAAAAAGTTTTTAGAATGAGACGTATTGATAAACTCACACAAAATCAACTGATAGGCATTTCAAACGACAACAGTCGGATTGAACTTCGTTGTACGGAAAAGTTTGATTACGAGTTAAAGAAAATCAATTGACACTGTAAGTTTTTTATAGTATCATTATGACTGTGTTCAAAATTGTGATAGTATATTATGTTCCATGCAAATCTAAATTATGATCAAACAGGTAGAAAGCGAAAAAAGAAAGTGACCAAGGGTGAGGTATATGGAAAATACAAATCACCGGCCTTTCGCAAGTTAGAAGTAACTTCGGCATATAGGAGAGAAACAATCTTCGACAATGCCCCTTCCTGTGAAAGTTGTGACGGTTCTACCTCTCGGGTCGATCCGATAAAATACACTGGCACTCTTGTACGCGGCATTGCCACGATGCACAAATCCAATCTTGTCCCAGTGATCAATCAAGAACAGGCTACAGAAATTTCTAGAATGCAACAATAAGGAATCAATCATGTTAGCAAAAAGAATCACGATCCACAATGTATGCGGCGAACTGCTGATTGCGCGAACAATTATAGACCCCGCAGCAAACATCGAATATCACTCCACCAACGCACTGGACGAGGCCGAACGTCTTCTAGGACAATCTCGCGATCAACTAACAGTGAGAGTGCAGGAAAACTATGATCGTTGGGGAGATCGTTCCTCTGCGTCCGTATCAAATGCCGCGTAAGTCATTGATTTTATTGAGAAAATTGAGCGATTGACTTAGACCTTGGTTTATCATATAATGGTTACATAAGTTGAGATGAGAGAGTAAGTGATTATGAATAAAAAGTTACCTGCCCCGTTACCCATGTCTTACATCAAGTCTGCCTATGATAGGTGGAACTATGGTAACGACATCACCCAAGAGTGGTGTTCTACCCTAACCAATTTTGTTTTAAACCTGCGTGAGTACTATCAACACGACCAGTGTGTCGTTCTTTATGCAGACGTGTCAGAGTTCTGGCATAACCCTAACCATGAGGTACATTTGCGATGAAACTAGTTATCTACACACAATTCCGTGAGAACTATGGTGCCCACGACTGGGACGGTGAGGGTGCATGTCCTCAGTACTGGAAGAACAAAGGTGGTGACACCTATGTTGTCGAGTGTACTCTCGAACAGGCGCAGGACGCTGGATTCTATGCCAATGTGGGTCGTTGCATTGCACATCGCTCTGATTACTCCGAGGAGTTTATCGTTGGCGAGTTGTTGGTCGATGACATCGACTTCAATCCTGATACGGTAGTTGAGGAGTGGGACACTGCCATTTATGCTTGGCTTGAGGACGGTGTTCTCGCCTGTCTTCGAGATCAGAAGTCCTACGATATGAGCAATCGTGTTATAGGGTTCCGTACTTGGTTGCAGGATCAGGATGGTAAGCGTGAAATTAAATTTGTCAAAGTCGAGGAGGCTGCGTAATGAATTTTAACTTAGAACTAACTGGCGAGCAAGTACAAATAATCCGATCTGCTCTCATAAGCAAGAGCAACAAAGCCTATCAAAACGGTGACGACTCGCTCAGTATTAAACTGGACGCTGTGGAAGATTGTATTTTAGAACAGCTTTATGCATCGTGGCAATGCCGCGAAAATGGTAACCATAGTTAGGGAGTTTGATCATGATGAACGCACACGAAATTCGTTCGGTAGCATATGGCAATCTCTCTGAGGAGATTAATGCGGTGGAGGCATATTATTTTGCTCGTCGCAAGGAACTCATTGAGTTGGGTGGTGACTGGACCAAAGACGATCTACGCGAGATGTTATTCAATATTTTTGACGCGAATCAAAATACTGACTACGCTGTCAGTGAAACTCTTTCCGGAAGAGAAACATCGAATATACCACGCCAGTAAATGGGAGAACGAAATGACCAGAGATCAAAGGGTTTATTATTATCAAAGTTTAGCATTACTATTTGGTATGGTTCCTTTTTTAGTTGTAGCATACTACCATTTTGATTTGAAAGATTATATTGACATGCCTGTACCGAAGAAGTGTGTCGTGTATCATGAGAATGCACCCACTTATGATTTGAAATGTCAGGAGGAATACGATTAGTGAAAGGTAAAGTAAAACCAGATCGACAATGGTATCCGGAAAATTTTGACTGGTACTTAAAGTGGGTTGCTTCGATTCTTATAATGGCTTCTTTGGCAATGAGGTCAGCAGGTCCCGAATATCGGATGTATGACTTGACAATTGGGTTCTTAGGCATTATACTATGGACTTGGGTTTCGATCATTTGGAAAGATCGGGCCCTGATTATGTTGAATGCCGTTTCGGGATTCTTACTTGCCTCTACAATATTAAGGGAAATGTGATGGAAAAAGTTCGTAAGAAAAGAAAACCAATGACGCCTGAGCAACGTGCTGCTGCGGCAGAACGACTGGCGCTGGCAAGAGCAGCAAAGGCACCCGCTAAGAATGTTTCTATTCACGAAAGCATTCGTAATCTGGAGGATGATCACCCCCTGTCAGCTGTTAGGGTGAAGTCTTGGATTAAAGCATGTCGCGAAGAACTCAAAGCGAAAAGGCAACATAAATTGTCTAAAGATGTGAAAGAGAAGGCCGCGTGGTATTCTCTTGAAGCATATGTTCGAAGTATGCAAACATACCTTTCCTCTGGCGTTTGGTTGTCTGGGTATTATGGCGAAAGGCGCGAACTGAAAATGAATTTTGTTTGTCTCAATATGGCATACGATGCCAATGGAATGCCTAAATACACCCAGGGTGTATATTATCCTGGAATAGGAGTTTATAAAGGCGATGGACAATTTTCAGAAGAGTAAAAATTGTTTTCTTTTTTTATTATGTTTTTTAGTTGCGTGTGGCGGAGGGTCAAGCGGTCCTGCGCCCGTCACCATTGTGAGTGATGCACAGTATTGTGATGATGATTCATTTGATTTGTTGCGGAAAGTTACATACAGTGATGGCACTGTTGAAATCAATTTGATAGAAACAAATAGCACGGAATGTGGTTACATACCTGATACCGATGGTGATGGATATAATGACGAAGAGGATGTATATCCAGATGATCCTAATCTTTGGTTAGAACAGACAGTATGTGAGAGCGAATACTCAAAAACTGTGATTGATGAGGATAACGATTTCTTCAACTATATAAATTGTGATGGTCAACCTCAACGAACCCCGATTAATTTCATCTACAATCCAGAAAGCACTGAGATTGCACAAATAGATATTCTGGTATACATTGACATCAATCTCGACCTTGAAAAAAGAGGTGTAAGTTCGTATCAGGAGTTAATTGACAGAGAGTTTGATGCGGCAAACAAGTTGTATGCCGCGAGTGGTGTTTATGTCAATCTGAATGCTATTGCATACATTGAAACTGAAATTGATCCAGAAAGAGATGTAATAGAACTTCTCGAAGACTTTCGTGATCCCGACGAGTCAAATCTTTGGTATGAACCCGTCGATAGCGATATGAATGAATATGACGCTGACTTGGCATACATCTTTGCTGAACCAAGACCATCAACAATTTGTGGCGCAGCCTGGATCAATAACCGACTGGAACGACAGTATAGCAAAGGATTCATACAGTGTTATCAGAGAGATAATCGCATTCCCGATGATCGAGGTAATATTACATTCTCACACGAGGTTGGACACAACTTGGGAATGATGCACGACCGCGATCAATATAGTCCGCAATCGAGAAAATCCGGACAGTATAATTACTCGTATGGATGGATTATACCTGAAACTATTGATACCGACTTCGAAGGATATGGTAGCATTATGAGTTATGCTGACCGTGACACAAATTTCTTTAGTTCTCCGGATATAACTTGGGAACATCCAGAATCAGGATTGATATATAATAACGGTACTGATAAATCCAATGCGGTTGAGAGTATGAACAGAACACGGATGACCTATAGTAAAATAAACGAACAATCCGATTCGACACTCCTTAAAAACGATTTCACTCTCAAGTCCAAGGAAGGTGTTGAAGACAATACTTTACAAATATGTGAGTAACGGATGACTAAACGACAGGTAGAATTTGATGACAAACACCTTAAAGCGACTGTACTGGTTTTTAGTTTAATAGGCAGTGTGTTTGCTGGGTATATGTTTTTAAGCACAGAGTTTATAGATAACACCGAGTTAGAAGTGAGTCAACAACCTCAGAATGTTGCACAAAAAAACTTAGAAGAAGATTTAACTACCAGGATAAGAATGAGTGAAAGCACACGATATGCTCAAGTGGCAAAATATTATCGTGATGAAATGAAAGAGCGTGACCTGACATCGGCAGAGTGGGCAAGACTTGAACTGGTAGAACGCGAACAGTGTCGTATACGCAACCAACTCGCAGAATCAGAAAGTGAGATATGCGATTAAGATGGGACACTTTTGTGTCAGGTATGAAAAACTGTGAAACTAGAATATAAAGACTGCGGTAAAATAGGGTTTACAGCATCTGCGTTTGATCTTTTACATGCAGGTCATATCACTATGTTGGAAGAAGCAAAACGTCAATGTGACTTTCTGATTGTTGGTTTGCAAAATGATCCAACATTTGATAGACCAAACACAAAGAACAAGCCAGTACAGAGTATTATCGAGAGACAGATACAACTGAGCGCTGTAAAATATGTTGATGAAGTTGTAGTATATAACACCGAACAAGATTTAGAAGATTTACTCTTGACATTGCCTATTAATGTTCGTATACTAGGTGAAGAATACAGAAAAACCGAATTCACAGGCAAATCTATTTGTAAAGAACGATCGATAAATTTATATTTCAATCGGAGATCGCACAGTTTTAGTACGACCAGTTTAAGAAATAGGGTAATAGAAAATGCGTAGAAACAGAAAACCAGATGTATCCAAATATCTTGATATGAGGATTAGTCAACTAAAGAAGGACGCTGCCAAGTGTCATTCGGAGTATGACCGGCAGTGGTATAATCGCATGATCAATGAACTACATTGGGCGAAACAAAACATTAGTGCAGACTGTTACATTGAAGAAGAAATCTCCAGTACCGCGTGGCATTACTACGTCTGAACTGATTATCATTATATAATGGAAAGTAAGTTATGTTTACATCTCTTCTAGGTATAGAAGCTTCGTCGGAAAAAGAATGTGTTAGAATGTCTGACTATGCACATCTACCGATTGAAGATCAATATAAAATCTGGATAAAGAAAAATCCCCCCGAAGAAATAAAAGATGTCTCCGATGAAGAGCTAAAAGATGCTCTCGTTAAAGACTTGGCACATGTGTCGCAAATGACTGTCGGTGAATATATACTTTACCAGAAGTGGGAAGAAGTGCATATCAAATATCCCACTCGGGAAGTACAAACCTTATGGGGTCCTGAAAGTCAACTTTGCGATGCGTCTCGCGCAAAGATTGTTGAAGAGATGAGAGATAACATCTGGCGACCAGATAATTTAGAAAGTTATGCGAAACTGACTCCGAAACTCATCTTGACATCAAATAAAACGAATACACCTGAAAAGTGGAATGCAATTCGTACCTTTACCTCGACAATGAAAAACTCAGCGAACATAGGTCGCAATCTAAACTATCTTGTGATTGATGAAGTGACAGAAACGTATCTTGGTGTGATCTGTATATCATCCGACTTCCTTGATCTTACACCGCGTGACAAGTGGATTGGTTGGGAACGTGAAAAGAAAACTCAAGGACATATGATCAACTATACGGCCATTGGTTCGACTATTGTGCCAACTCAACCACTGGGTTTTAACTATGTTGGCGGTAAGTTGCTCGCTCTTCTGTGTTTGTCTGATACTATACAGAATGATTGGAAAAGTCAGTATGGCGATACATTGGTTGGAGTTACAACAACCTCACTCTACGGTAAAACAAAACAGGGTGGCCTATCGCAATATGATAATCTGAAACACTGGAAGAAAATGGGTTATAGTTCAGGTAGTGTTGCATATCAAGCGACCAAAAAAACACAGTATTTGATGCGTAGTTGGTTGCACAAAAACCATACATACAAATACTTCGAGTGGTATGGCGCAATCAAACCATCAGGGCAACCTGCAAAACGCGATCACCGTAACCGGTCGTATCATTTTACATACAGTAAACTTGGCATCGACAAGACCTTGATTAGCGCTGAACATGCCCGCGGTATTTACTTCTCACCATTGTATGATAACACAAGAGAATTTTTGCGAGGAGAATGTCAACAGTCTGAATTACGTCCTCTCTTTGACACAAGCACCGAATATTTGACGGAGTTGTGGAAGAATAAGTATGCCAGCAAACGTATTAAAAGTCTCATTAAGAATGATCGTGTATCTGACGAAACGCTTTACTATGACGATCTGATCTTTATGGACTGGGAACAAACAAAAGAAAAATATTTACAAGAAGTAGGAAGGTAAATATATATTTCAATCGGAGATCGCACAGTTTTAGTACGACCAGTTTAAGAAATAGGGTAATAGAAAATGCGTAGAAACAGGATTCACTGACGAAGCAGCAGATGATCCCTATGGTGAATCTTCACCGCAGAATGTGTTAGATAATCTATAGTGGCATATCTGAATCATAACATACCACCTGAGCATGTGGAAAACTGCTCAACACACACAACACACACAAGGAGACTATTATGTCTAACAAAACACCTTATGAACTTCGGTTCGATGTACTCTCAATGGCACGTGATCTTGAGATGCAACAGTATGACGTTCAGATGAATGCATTCTGGCAACTTCACAATCAAGTTGAAACAGCTATTGATTTGATCCAGAATTATCCGGAGGCAGTTGATAAGGCAAAGAGATTATCTAATGAATTGATTAATGCAATTCCGCCTATGCCAACGTCTGATCAAATCAATAACCGTGCTAAAGAACTTTATGAGTTTGTAGAAAACAAATAACTCATAGTTACAGGTTTGCCGCTATAGCTCAGCAGGTAGAGCAGTTGCCTTGTAAGCATCAGGTCCAAGGTTCGATTCCTTGTGGCGGCACCACCTTCCTCGGTAGCACAATGGTAGTGCATCTGACTGTTACATTGAAGAAGAAATCTATTTACAAGAAGTAGGAAGGTAAATATATAAATAGAATTTGTCGATACCGTGGGATCGGGTCGACACTTCTCTACGCGGAATAATCCGGTAGAGGTTAACAACAATCTTGCTTAATATAAGGAGAACTGTTATGGTTTCTAAAGCATTTTCATTCCCGCGTTCACACTTCATTGGTTTTGATCACGTTTGGTCGGAGATAGAGCGACTGTCAGATATGTCCGACAACAAACTCTATCCTCCACACAACGTAGTCAAACACACCGAAACTGAATTCTCGGTAGAACTGGCACTTGCTGGTTACTCTTCTGATGACATCGTTGTAGATGTTAAAGAAGGTCTACTGGTTGTAACTGGTGACAAACCTGAGGATCCAGAGAATCGCGCGTATCTACATCATGGAATTTCTGCAAAGAAGTTCACACGAACCTTTAGACTCTCTGAACACGTTGTTGTAGACGGAGCTAATTTCATAGACGGACTATTGGTCATTGACCTGAAAGTAGTTCTTCCCGAAGAAAAGCGTCCGCGCAATATCCCGATTTCCACAAGGTGGAAAGAAAAAACGGATAAACAACTACTCACAGAGGACTAAGATGAAAAACTGGGCAATTATATGCCTTTGTCTTTTCTCATCTTTCGCTTCAGCAAATAATATCGAAGAAGTTGCGGTCAAGGCACGACAAATTAAAGTTGTGATTGATTGGAAACTGTCGGAGAATCATAAACAGAATCCTATTACAGGAAACTGGTATTATGTTGCTGAAAAGAAAGATGATATAAAAACTAAGGCGTGATCGTGGGGCGACTTCGGTCGCCCTTTTACTATAACCTCATGGTACATGTGATTAAGAACTCATCCATTTTCACCTTCGCTCTGAGTTCTTCTGTGCAGTATTCTTCAGCGCCAACAAGTTTAACCTTCGGTAGTTCGCCATCAACGTGTGTGATTTCGGCACAACCAATCAAAAGTATAGTGTAAAATATTGACAGTAATTTCATACATATTATTTATAAAATCATTGAACTTCAAGTCGCGACATCAGTCTTTCAGCACGATTGGTCACCTGTTCGTACCACAGACTATCACGGCCTTCTTTAGATGCTTCTTCATAATCAAATCGGTTAAGAGCAGCAATCATTTTTTTAAATTTCACAAACCGAGTACGACCTAAATTGAACATCATGTTAACCAGTATTTCCTGAGCTTCTCCAGTGAAGAAATTGAAAATCCTTTTACCGAACACAGAGAAACAATCATCAATCGCCGCAGAAATATCTTTATCAAAAGCCTGTTGCACTCTACTTTCCGATACAGGTGTGCCGATTGATAGACCGAATTCTGGATCATCAACAGTAATCAGATGACCGATGCCGAATGTATTATACCCCAAATGGTCCTCATAGATTTCATATATGCAACCTTCATCAATCTTGAGTTGTTCGAAAATATTTTCTCTATTCATCTTTACTTTGCCTTCGCAATGAGTTATAATTAGTTTAATGAGTTGGAGTATCATATGAAGAAATCCGTTGTCCGAGATGAACAGTTCTCACCATTCTACACAAATGTATTCAACCATGGTAATCATATTTATCTTCGTGGTTTTGATGAGAATGGTGAGAGAGTACAGAAACAGTACACTTATGAACCGATGATGTTCACACCATCGACACATGTGACAGGTTACACGGACATACATAACAATCCGGTTCAACCAGTCAGTTCAATCAAAAGCATATACGATGCAAAAGATTTTATAAAAAAATATGATAATGTCGACGGTATGTCTATCTATGGTTACGATAGATTCGCCTATACTTATATCTACGATAACTATAAGAACATTAAACCTGACACCAGCAAGATCAACATTGTCGCACTCGATATCGAGGTGGCGTCTGATGATGGATTCCCCGAACCTGGCGTGGCAGAAAAAGAAGTCACTGCGATTACACTCAAGCGACGAAACATGACTGTCGTGATTGGTTGCGGCGACTTCGTAACAGATGATAAGAATGTTTACTATCTCAAGTGTGAGAATGAAATACAACTCCTTCGCAAGTTTCTAAAGGCTTGGGAAGGGTTTGATATTGACGCGCTGACTGGTTGGAACACCGAGTTCTTTGATATACCTTATCTTGTGAATCGGATTCGCAAACTACTCGGTGAGGATCATGTTCGTCGATTGTCGCCGTGGGGAAAGATTCGCGAGTATAACATTACCTTAGGCACAAAGAAGAGTCAGGGTTACGAACTACATGGCATTGCTAATCTAGACTACATGGCAGTGTATAAAAAGTTTCAGTTACAACCCAGAGAATCTTATCGCCTTGATTATATTTGTGAACTTGAACTCGGTGAGAAAAAGATTGACTACTCAGAACACGGTAATCTTTATACGTTATACAAAGAGGACTATCAGAAATTTATTGAATACAATATCAAAGATGTTGATTTGATCTTTATGCTTGAAGAGCAACTCGGTTTTATAAATGTGATCTTTGCTTTGACTTATGATTCGGGTTGTAACTACGAAGATGGTTTATCAACTCTCAAGATTTGGGACACGATTATACACAACTATCTGATGGATCAGAACATAGTCATTCCAACAAAGAAACCATATAACAATGATGTTGGTCAGATTGTTGGCGGGTTCGTGAAAGAACCGCAAGTTGGTATGCACGAATGGGTGATGTCGTTTGACCTGAACAGTTTGTACCCTCACCTAATTATGCAATATAATGTTTCACCCGATACTCGCGAACAAGGAAGAAATGTATTCAATCTCGGTGATATTGCTGCAAAATCTAGCGTTGAATCTTTTCTTAATAAATCTATTGATACATCAAAACTGAAGGAGAGCAATCTCACTGTCACACCCAACGGCAATTTCTACCGCAAAGATAAACAGGGTTTTCTGTCTGTCTTAATGCAGAACATGTATAACGATAGGGTCAACTACAAAAAGAAAATGATATTAGCGCAACAGGAATATCAAAAGAACCCAACGCCAGACTTAGAGCGAGAGATATCCCGCAGTCATAATATGCAATATGCTCTCAAGATTCTACTGAACTCTGCCTACGGAGCCATCGCTAACAAATACTTCCGTTGGTTCGAACAAAAGAATGCTGAAGCAATCACGATGTCTGGTCAGTTATCTATTCGTTGGATTGAAAAACGAATCAACGAGTATCTTAACAAAGTCCTTGGCACTGAGAAAGATTATGTTGTCGCAGTTGATACTGACTCGGTCTATATTTGTTTTGATGAAATGGTTAAACGTGTTCTACCTGATAATCCCGTCGACTTTCTTGATAAGATTGCCAGTGAGAAGATTGAACCATTCATCGATAAATCTTACCTAGAACTGAAAGACTACATGAATGCATATGATCAGAAGATGATTATGAAGCGCGAGAACATTGGCGACAAGGCGATCTGGACTGCCAAGAAACGATACATCATGAATGTCTGGGACAGCGAGGGTGTTCGATACAATGAACCCAAACTCAAGATGATGGGCATTGAAGCAATACGTTCTTCAACACCGTCGGTGATCCGTGAGTATATTAAACAAACACTCAAGTTGATTATGAACTCTGATGAAAAGACCACGCAAAATTTTATCAGTAAAATTCATGAAGAATTTAACACACTTGAATTTGACAAGGTTGCGTTTCCTCGCGGTGTTAGTCTGACAGCATGGAAAACATCCAGTGATGGCCGTAGATATTCTGAATCCTATGCTGACAAGAATACGATCTATCGAAAGGGATCACCGATACAGGTCAAGGGTGTGTTGCTGTATAATCATCTACTAAATAAACATGGTCTCACTAAAAAATATGAAGAGATAAAAGATGGTGAGAAAATTAAGTTTTGTTATCTAAAACTACCAAATCCATTGCGCGACAAAGTAATCGCATCTACAGGTGAATTGCCGAAAGAATTCGGTCTAGAAAAATATATTGATTATGATACGCAGTTTGAAAAAGGTTATCTTGATCCTATGAGTATCATACTGTCAGTGATTGGTTGGTCAGCAGAAAAACAGAGTACACTTGAGGACTTTTTTGGATGAATTGGTTTAATAACATACTAAAGGAACTGGAAAAACCTGTTGAGAAAAATCCAATTGACGTTGCGATTGTAGAGAAACTTCCAGGGGCAGATAACGAGCATGTACAAGAAGTTTACAAAGCAAGATGGGTTTGGTATCATACAATTCTTGCCGTGGAAATTGCTTTTACAAATATTTTATTGATAGCAATATTATTAGCAGTGGTTTTAAAATGATGAAAAACAGATACGGTGACGAATATTATTGGGAACAGATTTGTGACAAAGAATACAAGTTTGTGATGGAAGGCGACTCAATAACGTATTGTCGCTTTGGTGGTAAAGAAGGTCAAGAAGGCATTGATCACGATGATCTCGGTATGTTTGATCCCAGCGGCGGACCTTATGTTGCAGTCGGTATAGGTATCTACTGGGATGAAATCAAAGGTGCTGAGAAACAAGAACCTTTGACTGTATCGCATATTCGTCATGACGGTGAGAATATTATTGTGAGGGTTGAGTGATGGAAAAAATTTATATAGAAATTGATGCAGATCCATGGTTGACTTGTGATGGCGACATCGAAGTTACCCATTGGGTAAGTGCTGATGGCGACATCGAAGTTAATGTATATTTTGGAGAAGCATGTGAACCAAACTATATGTCGAAGGTAAGTCTCAAAGAGTTAGTAGATCGTGAGTTAGAAAGTATGATTCCAGGTGTTATTCCTGGGTCCGATGATATCAAATCTGTGACTATTGCAGAGTATCATATTGACGATACCAAGCGTCTCTTGGCAAGTTTGAAAGAAGCATATGAGTATGCATGTAAACGTGCAGAGGAGTTAGGTTATGAGTAATGCAATAAAGAGGAAAAGTAAATGACGGACAAACCAGCGATTGATCTCGGCGATTTTGACTTTGGTTTTTCACTTGTTGATGCTGATGAATTAGAAGAAGTCCAGCAGATACAACAAACAGTTACTCAGGCAGAAAGTACAGCAGGTGAGTGGCAACAACAAGCAGAGCAGTGGCGAGACAAAGCACAGACGATTTATAAGGCAGTCCAACCGCTACTAAATAACTTGGCGCAGTCACCGGAGAAAGAATATATTCTTTGGCCAGATCGCGTTGATAAAATTAATAATTTTAAATTAAAATTAATGTCGATACTGGAGGATTAATGAACATCAATCATCTTGTTTTGGTGATGGGTTTATTATTGACTGCGGTAGGTGGATATTTTTCAATCATAGGACTGGCGACAATCTTCGCTGGCGCATATTGGTCAGTTGTCGTAATGGCATCTGCACTTGAACTCTCAAAGATCGTAGCAGCATCATGGATATATCGGTGCTGGTCGATTGCTCCTATTCTAATTCGAACATATATGGTGTCGGCAGTAACCGTTCTTGTGTTGATTACAAGCATGGGTATCTTTGGTTATCTATCCAAAGCGCATGTCGACCAAACAATAATGCAAGGTGGAAATAATGAAATCAGAATTGAATCGTTACAACGCAGAATCGACCGCCAAAATAGTATCATTAATGACTCAACAATTGTCCTCGGGCAACTTGACGAAGCGGTATCCATTCTACAAGAATACGACAGAATACGGGGACCTGAAGGTGCGATTGCAGTTAGGCAGTCTCAGTCCGAAGAAAGGGCAACGCTCAACAAAACGATATCTGATGCGTATGATACTATCGAAGAACTCACCGAAGAAATCCTCCCGCTCCGTAGACAATCTATTGAACTTGAAGCAGAGATTGGACCGCTCAAATATATCGCGGAGTTAATTTATGGGACAGATAGTGCGTCTGACTATTTTGACAATGCTGTTAGGTGGATTATTATATTACTTGTATGTGTATTTGATCCACTGGCCATCGTGATGATTCTTGCTGGTAATATTGGACTCAATCAACGCCAGAAAATTACAATGATGACAGGCACAGAAATTATGAAAAATGTTGAAGTAGACTCGGTTGCCTCCAGTAAACAAGGTCATAATTTATATTGACATTGAAACTAATTTATAGTATGATAGTTATAACAATCGTAATGGAGATACATAATGTCCACTCTTGACAAACTGAAGAAAAACTCAACCATCAAAGAAACCTCTGTGTTATCTCAGTCGAAATTTTTTAATGAAAAGGATATGATAACGACTAGCGTTCCAATCTTGAACGTGGCACTCTCAGGTCAACTTGACGGCGGCCTGACTCCTGGACTTACGATGTGGGCAGGTCCATCAAAACACTTTAAGACTGCCTTCAGTCTATTAATGGCGAAAGCATATCTTGACAAATATCCAGACGCAGTGTTATTGTTTTACGACTCCGAGTTTGGCACTCCTCAGTCATACTTTGAATCGTTTGATATCGATATGGATCGTGTTCTACACACACCTATCATGGATGTTGAACAACTGAAGTTTGATATAATGAATCAAATCAAAGAAATTTCTCGCGATGATAACGTGATCATTGTTGTTGATTCGATTGGTAACCTCGCCTCGAAGAAAGAAGTAGAAGACGCGATGAATGAAAAGTCTGTTGGTGATATGACTCGCGCAAAACAGATCAAGTCATTGTTTCGTATGGTTACACCGTATCTGACAATGAAAGATATTCCTATGGTTGTGGTCAACCACACATATATGGAGATCGGATTGTTTCCGAAAGCAATCGTCGGCGGTGGCACCGGAAGTTACTATAGTTCCGACAACATCTACATCGTTGGTCGCCAGCAAGAAAAGACTGGCACTGAGATCACTGGTTACAACTTCATTATCAATGTTGAAAAGTCTCGATACGTTAAAGAGAAGTCTAAGATTCCTATTAGTGTGTCGTGGGAGAATGGTATCAGTAAATGGTCTGGACTCTTGGCGATTGCTCTTGAAGGTGGATTTGTAGTCAAACCTAGTAATGGTTGGTATTCGCGTGTTGAGATAGATACTGGTGAGGTCGAGAGCAAGAAGTTTCGCATGAAAGAGACTGACACTAAAAATTTCTGGCAACCTGTGATCGACGATGGCCGGTTTGGTGAGTTCATTAAATCCAAATACCAAATCTCCCATAACGATATTATCACTGATGAAGAAATAGATGAGTTCGTCGGAGAAGAAGACTAGAATAAAGTTGATGATATTAACACATAATGATGCTCGACACGCGGCCGGAGTCTTTAAGGACTTCTTTGACAGTTTTGATCGAATTGATGATTACATGAGAAAAGTTAAGATGGAGAGAGTGGTTAACATGTCGCCGTCTCTTCCTGGTCTTGGTCCTGAGACTGATATGTTTGATCAATTTGATATACATCCGAATGATATGGACATCACAATTGTTGATGCGAGATTATCTGACTTCATGACATACATGGAACTTGTAACCTCTGCGCCTGTAGAGTCTAGTATTCCAGGCAAACAGATGACTCTTTTTGTGAAAGAAAAAAATACAGGACTTCTGATTGGCATGATTCGTTTCGGTTCTCCAACTATTAATTCAAGGCCTCGAAATGAATGGTTGGGTCGACCACTCGATACTAAGAAAAAAGAGGTCATGAAACGATTCAACGATTCCGTAATCATGGGTTTCAATATTGTTCCGATGCAACCGTTTGGTTTTAATTATCTTGGCGGCAAACTCCTTGCTGCCCTCTGTTGCACACACGAAATACGTCAGAAGTTAAATGCGAAGTATAATGCGAATATTTGCATGTTCGAAACGACAAGTCTCTATGGTTCCAGCAAATCATCTTCAATGTATGATGGTATGAAACCTATTCTACGATTCAACGGATTGACTGATTCTAATTTTGCACCGATGATCAACGATAATAACTATCGAAAACTGAATGGTTGGTTCACTGAGAAGAATGGCGAACCTCTTGTTCCTAATGATGCATCATCCCGAAAACTGAAAACGCAAACGAAGATGGTCTCTATCATCAAAAATTCTCTGAAGAAATATGATGAGAATGAATATAAAGAATTCTGTGATTTATTTAAGAATGCACTGAATCTGACTGAGAAGAAGCGGTCGTTTTATTCAACATATGGTTATGATAATGTGCCTGACTATTTGAATATGAAAACGGACACATTGATCAAGAAGGAGAATTTTGATCGATTCTATCAGGAAAATATGATTGATTGGTGGAAGAAAAAAGCAGGTAAACGATACGAGTCTTTGAAGTCAGACGGTAGACTGCGTTCCGTTGTGGAGACTTGGAACACTAACGCAGAAGATATCGATATTATACGATGAAAGATAAATTCATACATGCATATATGGACGTTGCCGAAAGGTTTGCCCAACTGAGTACAGCGAAGAAACTCCAAGTTGGTTCTGTGATCGTGAAAGACAATCGCATCATCTCTATTGGATACAATGGCACACCTGCTGGTTGGTCGAACGAATGTGAGGATGAGTTTCTCTATGAGGACGGTGGAACATATCTCAAAACCAAACCAGAGGTGTTACATGCTGAAATGAATGCTCTGATGAAACTTGCTCGCTCTTCGGAATCCGGTAAAGATGCATCAATCTTTGTAACACACTTTCCTTGCATTGAATGTGCAAAATGTATTTACCAAGCGGGTATATCTGTGTTATACTATAGGAATACATACGAAGCATCAAAGGGTTGCGGTCAGCAGTTTCTATCGCAATGTGACATACCGTCCATCAAAGTAGTAGGAAAAAAACTTGACTGAAGTGAATATGGAAGAGATGATTCTCTCCAATCTTTTAAATAATGAAAACTATATTAGAAATGTATCACCGTTTTTAAAGAAAGAATATTTTAGTCATTCGAATGTGACTGTCTTTCGTTTGATCTTTGATTACTTTACACAATATAATAACTCACCCACTAAACATGCCCTTAAAATCGAACTTGATAATCTCAGTGTCAATCAAGATAACTATGATTATAGTATAGACCTGATCGGCCGATTAAACACCTCAGAAGATGATAATGATTGGTTGAGCGAAAAGACCGAGAAGTGGTGTCAAGACAAGGCAATCTATAATGCCATCATGGAATCAATACAGGTTATTGAAGGCAACTCTAAGAAAGATAAGGGTGCGTTACCAGAGATTCTATCGGATGCTCTCGCGGTATCATTTGACACACATATTGGTCACGATTTCCTTGAAGATTCACAACAACGATATGACTTCTATCATCAGAAGGTAGAACGAACTTCTTTTGATATTGATCTTTTCAATACGATCACTCGCGGTGGTGTTCCTCGTAAAACTCTCAATGTTATACTAGCTGGCACTGGCGTTGGAAAAACCCTGATGATGTGTCACTTCGCAGCGGCAAATATGATGGAAGGTAAGAATGTTTTATACATTACACTTGAGGTTGCTGAAGAACGCATTGCTGAAAGAATCGATGCTAACCTGATGGACATTCCGCTGAATGAGTTAGAAACTTATCCTAAGCAAACATTTGAAACCAAGATCGATCGTATTCGTAAAAAGACTGAAGGTAAACTGGTCATCAAGGAATATCCTACTGCCTCTGTTGGCGCAGCGCACTTCCGTCATTTACTGAATGAATTAAAATTAAAGAAAAAGTTTTCGCCTGATATTATCTATATTGACTATCTGAACTTGTGCATTTCATCTCGAATGAAAATGGGCGGTGTCGTGAATAGTTATACTCTTGTAAAAGCCATCGCAGAAGAACTGAGAGGACTTGCCGTTGAAAACAACCTACCGATCTTTACAGCAACGCAGACAAATCGTACTGGTTTTACATCGTCCGATGTGGGACTCGAAGACACCTCAGAATCATTCGGACTCCCAGCAACAGCAGACTTTATGGTCGCTGCCATCTCGTCAGAAGAACTCGAAGGAATGAATCAGATAATGATCAAACAACTAAAGAATCGTTACGGCGATCCATCAATGCACCGAAGGTTCGTTGTCGGTGTTGATCGGTCAAGAATGAAACTATACAATGCTGAAAATCAACAGGCAGTAATACCATCTATAGATGACAAACCCGTGATGGATAACAGTGACTTTGGTGCTGGACTGAAACGCGAACGTGTAGATAAAACGGTGTTTAACTCATGGAAATAAGGAGGCAGAAGATGTTAAAAATCAATTATAAATTTAATGAGGATATATTGATCGAGGAGTTTAAGGAATACATCGAATCAACATATGACAGTCACTATGGAACTGGAGGTATTCAGTCGCTTGAAGTAATCTCAGACAGAGGTCGTGGTCTAGACTTTTGTTTGGGTAATGTAGATAAATACAATGATCGTTATGGTAAAAAAGGATCGATAGAAGACGCCCGAAAAGATATTTTGAAAATTATTCATTATGGTTTTTTGGCACTCAACGAACACGATCAACAATATGCAGTTCAGACATCAACGATCTCAGGTGATATAGGATTTGACTTGATGTATAACGATGAAGAAGAATTTTTCGCTGATGGAGAAACAGTAACTATATCAATAGCCGATACGGAAGAAATTTATGAAGATTAATATAAAATTAATATCATTCTATATATTTTGTTCACCCATTGCAATTGTGTGGGATATTATATTCCATACAATACATCTCATACACAATTTGGCAGTAATGATCGACGACAAAGGTTCGGTATTGCTCGATGATCTGAAAGACCGAGCAGAAAAACCGTAAGTCATTGATTCCATTAGAGTTTTTTAGACTTTACTTTGTACTCCTAATTTAGTATAATGGTTGTATTGATTGAGGAGATACCTATATGAAGTTTTCAGTTTACCAGTCTCAAGTTTCTCGCGCTGCTATTGACCGCGTCAACACTAATGGTTGGGAAGTTGCTATCCGCGAGTTCCCCGAACTGGCAGTTGACCGTGATGTCAAATTTTTCGGTAGTGAGCAATTTGAGACTTCAATGTTTCAGTACTATGTCTTGGTTGCCGAGATGACTGACATCTCTAACCTTGAAGATGTTTTCCATGTTGGTAATGGTTACGGCGATCAGTCTAAGATGACTCGCGTTGCTGACCGTATGCATTCTCTAAGTGTTGGCGACATCATTTTCTGTCACGATACCAATACTTTCCTAATGTGCGACCCCGAAGGTTGGACTGGTATTTCTATCAAGGAGGCAGCGTAATGAAAACGGTCAAGGTTCAAGGTGTGCAGTATCCTGCTAAACAACTTCTTGAGTTATTCTCCGATGAGAACATGAAGAAATATCATGCTCGCATTGAGCGTGATCGGGCCCGCGCGGTGAAGCGCAGAAAGGGTCAGATAGATTTGTTTATGGGAGTCTAAAATGGATTATCAAAATTCTATCGATACGATTACTCGTTATGCGCTCGGTGAGCAGATTGATGATACGTCCTATAACATGATTCGTTTGTTCACCGACTATGGTAATATCGGTGATATTGCAGAAGTGATTGTTAGCAACTACATGGGTTACAAAAATGCTGAAGATAGCATTCATGGTTGTGATGCGTTCAATACTGAGGGTCGTGCTGTAGAAATTAAGACTGAACGGAAGACCCCGCTTGCAGGCAAAGCCGCTTGGACTTCTACAAACTATGAAGATAAACTTATCAAGTTGATTAAAAGTGACCAAGAGTATCTTCAGGTAGGGTTCACATCAAAGGGTCGTCTGATTTACATCATTCGCACAGAATTGAATAAGACTGGTATTATTGCCAAAATTGGTGAAGCGATTGAAAATCACAAGGGTAAGTCAACAAATCTTACACCGAAGACTGCACACACTCAACTTGGTGACAACTTTGAGGTCGTATATCTTAGTGAGAAGTATCTGAACAAAACTGATATTAATAGTGTTTTCAAGAAAAAACTTCTAAAAAACTTCTAAGTCATTGATTTCATTGAACTTATCCGATATTGACTTTGACCTCGGTTTATCGTATAATGGTTACAAGTTGAGAGATTGAGAGAAAGGGAATCGTAATATGTTATCAAATTTTGTAGTTAAGACCGCAGCGAGTGCCTACCCTTGTCACGTGGAGTTCGACCGATACTTTCTGAGCGGTACTCTGGAAGGCACCACCCACACTGACAAGATGGGTTTCATGTCCTGGGATGATGCCTGCACTTGGGCAGGACTCGTTACCCAGAATGTAAATGTGGATTACGTGGTACTTGAAATGCGTGATCTGAAGACTGGCAACAAGGAGAACTTCTAATGACCGATCAAATGAATGAAGCACTTGACACCCTCTTTGATCGTATCGTTGACGACTATGCCCGATTCGTAAAAGACTTTGATCATCCCCGTGTCGACCGTTTTCACGCTGGTTTGACTATTAGTGGGGGCAAAAAGTACATCAAGATAATCAAGGGCGACACCAAGGACGACCAAACCACGGTGTGGGGTTTCATTGTCAAGGAAGATGATGAGAAATTTCGTTCTGGTGACATCTTAAAGGCAGCATCTTGGGCGACACCTGCTCGCAACAAACCACGAGGCAACGTCCTTCAGGGTGACTTCTCATGGGTACGCTGGACTGGGGTAGCGTAATGGAAAATACTTATTCGAACCGCAAGTTGATTCGTAACGCAATACGGACACCAGATGGTACTGTCATTGAATCGTGTACTCGTCATGACTATGTGACTTATACAGATGCCAATGGTAAAGAATACATGATCGATGGCGGTTTAGATTATGTGAGAAGTTCAGCTCATAAAGATCAAACATCATTAGCTTTGTATGATGATGAGCCTCATGAAGTACAGCGTAAGATTATTAAATGGGGAACATATGGTATCGATGGTAAACAACCTTTACAATTCAAGCCAATCGCCGACATGAATACTGATCATATTAAAGCTGTCTTGAGAACACAAAATTTTATATCTCCTGTTATTAAGGCTTGCATGATTGTCGAGCTAGAGGAACGAGATAACGTTTAACACCCCGTTGTAATTGACGGCAAATACGGAAAAGGATATCAGGTAATATGAAAAATACTTATTGGAACAGCAAGTTACAACAAACCACAATCGCGGTCGCAATGTTATTGACCATAGGTTGTTCAACCCAACCATCTACATATGTTGATAATTCAACAGCAGACCAAAGAGATATTCAAGCAACTGGAGCAGCTGCGGCTGCCGCGGCACATTCTAATAATAGTAAGAATGTTGATATTGAAGTAAACTCTAATGTTCCGTTAGTGCGAGGAACAAACGTTTCTTCGCTCAACTATCAAGAATTACCTGGCGTGTGTTGTGCCTATAACTCTGACGGCACTCGTAACTACGAGCGCGAACATGAGATTTACATTCAGAAACAGTATGGGCGGATACAACGTGATCGAAGAAATACTTACAGCGGGTATGCCTCGCAACGCGCCAAACAAAATTTCAAAAATAAAATGGAACGTAAGATAGACGAGAAAATAAATCACTTCTTGAATAAGTTATTTTAATGAATATATTTCCACTTGAATATAGACCTGGTTCAGATGAACCTTGTCCAGTCTTATCGGCTCAAGTCCAGTGTGATAAACATGTGGTGAAAATGCCAACTGAGTCCGGACAAATGCTTTCAACAGCACATCGTATGCTTGACGGTAAACTCACTATGCGACCATCAGTATCAGGCAAACGCATGGTCAAATACTGGGACTTGTTTGAAGGTCGCGATGATCTTGAAGCGGAGATGATATATTATAGAGCCGTTCATATGGGACATCCTTCCACTGTATGGACTATGGAAACAGAATCCAACTACCGATGGCATTGGCGACACATGTATACGCTCTGTGCCGAGTATACGCATCGATACGGTAAGTTTCATGGCGCGGAAAAGGTTCTATGGCCTTTGCGTTCTCCTCCTCGTAACATACCCAAAGGTCCTCTGACGAAAATGCCTTTAGCAATGAAGTCAAACCCAGAGTGTATGAAAGATGACGTTGTTGAGTCCTATCGTTTATTCTATCAGACCAAACAAGAAAGGTTCTCAATGACTTGGAAAAATCGTGACGTACCTACTTGGTTCAAACAAACAGAACTGGCGGCCGCATAAATAATGCCATACCACTCTACTCATAGGGATGAGTTATGGCCGCGGGACGTATTAATAAACTTAGCATAACAAAAGAAAATGCGCTGAAAAAGTGCATTGCGCCTTACACATACACAATTAAAGAACAAAATAACTCGACTGCAATTGTGATTGTGCGGGCACCTTCCACAGAACGATCAGATGTGAAGGTTGCTATTGAGAAAAAACTAAAAACTAAAAAATATGACTATGTTGGTGTTCGTGCTGGTGGAAGTATCGGCGCGACTGACATTATGGTTGATGATTACAAAGTCAGAGTCACCTACAAAGCTTTGTCAGGCGGTATGTCTGAAACAACTTTGAATTCAACGATCACCGAACTGGCGCCTGCACTGGCATTCATGTCCAATAAGAAGACTTTCTCAGATGTGAATAAATTTTATTCTTTTCTGGAAGCAACCCTTAAACAGGCAAACCAGTCTGGTTGTTATCTAAACACAAAAGATCAACAAGCAGGACATGACTTCATTAAAGATATGCCAACATCTTCTAAGTTTAAAGAGAAGATGGAGAATGCAATGGGTGTACTCAAATATCTATGGGCACTCGACAAAGATACGCCAATCGAACAAGTCTATTTTGCTTATCGTGCAAAACCAATAGGTGTCAATACCGACCACAAAGGCGATCTATTTGTTAAGTTTAAGACTGGAAGTATGCTAGGTGTATCACTGAAAGCCGGCAGCGCGAAGTCTGCTGAACCTCAATTAAATACATACGTTAATAAGTTCTTTGATGATATGAATCGTCAGACCGACAAGAATAAATTGAAGGCCTCGGTGTACAGAAACGTACACGAAAAGGTGGGTTTACCGGAGAAGTGGCAAGAGGCAGCCAATAAGAAAGATGCAATTGAAACGATTGAACAGTTTAAGACAGATAAACCGGCCGAGTATGAAACACTGTACGACAAACAGTTGGAGTTGTGTAGAAAAGCGGTAATCGATGCGGTCAATTTGAATAAGAAAGACGCAGAAAATTACATTAAAAGAAAAATTATTAAAAGAGACGAGAATGTGCCTCTTGAGGTCGTGAAGGCATTCGGAAAAGATTTTAAATATGTGACAGATGAAGACGCAATTGAAACGCATCTTCCGGGTTGTAAAAAAATTGTAGCGCGTAAATCGTCATCGTCGAAACAGGAATGGTTTATCGATCTTATTGCAAAAGAAACAATTACGATGAAAATGTCTATTCGTACCAATCAACCACCGCCGAATAATAAAATCGCACAGGGATTTAATTTGGCTATTAAATTTAACGGAATCGGCCATTGATAAATAGATAGAAATAAAACTTCTATCGAGTAATGTGCGATTTCTCATTTAAGTAAAGGATTTATGATGAAAACATTTAATCAGTTTATTTTAGAGGCATTCGATAAACCTTATCCTGTCAAACTAAAGAAAGTTGACAGCCTGGAGTATGTCTCTAAGACAAAGTTACCTGACGGATCAAATTTGGAAATAGAATTCACCGGTGTCGAATTTGATGACATACAGTGGAACATTGTATTTACCCGTGACGGCAGTATTAAAAAAACAGGTGAAGGCGACGAAATGAAAATCTTCGCCACAGTGATTTCCGCGACTGAGAAATTTCTTAAAAAAGTAAAGCCAAACTATGTGTCGTTCACGGCAGACAAATCTATGGGTGTTAGTAGAACAAGTTTATACAGCAAACTGTTAAAAAGATACGCTTCCAAGTGGGGATACAAGACAACAACTGACAAGTCATCTTCGAGTTCAGATGTTTTTCACATGGAGAAAAAATGAAAACATTTAATCAATTTATTTCTGAGGGAGTCAATGACCCCGCAATTTTTAAAGCAGTTTTCCTCGCAGGTGGTCCTGGTTCTGGTAAGTCATTCATCGTAGGTAAGACTGGTCTTCCGCAACTTGGTTTCCGTGTTGTCAACTCAGACGATGCATTTGAGAATGCAATGAAGAAGTCTGGTAAGGCAATGACACCTGATGAGATTTTCTCTAATGAAGGTCAAGCAATTCGTGGTAGAGCAAAAATGATCACCGCTAAAAAGTTAGAGAGATATTTGAAAGGTCGTTTAGGTGTTGTTATTGATGGAACAGGCCGAGACTTCGCAAAACTCAAAAAGCAATCCAAGATGATGAAAGATTTAGGTTATGATGTTTCAATGATATTTGTAAACACCGACAAAGAAACCGCACTTGAACGTAATCGAAACCGCGAGCGTTCATTGCCCGATGAAGAAGTCGCTAAGATGTGGGAATTAATTCAGAAGAATATCGGTATGTTTCAAACCCATTTTGGCAAAAAGAACTTTTTAGTGGTTGATAACTCAAACGGTAAGGACTATAAGGCAGAGACGCTTCGGGCATATAAAGACGTATTGAAGTTTACAAAAAGACCAATTGATAATAAACTTGCTAAAGGATGGATCTCTCAAGAGAAAGCCAGAAACAAAACATAGGGTGATTAATTTCATTAGACATAACGTAAAGGTAAATTACGCATGATAAAACAATCAGGAGGTTTCCGCTCCGTGTTGTCGTTCGACCGTTTCTTAATTGAACAAAAGAACACACACATGGAGCACCTTTGACTTGAGGACCTAATATTTGATGGAGGTGTGAAAGGAACCCGCAAGTCAATCAATTTCCTCCGTGACCTTCGTGACATGTTGTCGGGCAATAACAAATCATCAGTTATCCGAACGGTCAAGTGGGATGGTGCTCCTGCTATATTTGTTGGTGTTGACCCGCGTGACGGTGAGTTCTTCGTTGCAAAGAAAGGTATCTTTAATAAGAACCCAAAGGTATACAAGACTCCCGCAGATGTGAAGGCAGATACTTCCGGCGACCTTCAAACAAAGTTACTGATCGCACTTGAGGAATTCTCCAAGTTAGGAATTAAGAGTGGAGTATATCAAGGCGACCTAATGTTTACGAAAGGTGACGTTAGTAAGGAGACCATCGATGGAGAAAGTCTTTATACTTTTCAACCTAACACTATTGTTTATGCTGTGCCTGTCAAGTCTAGTCTTGGAAAATCGATATTCAAAGCTAATATCGGTGTTGTTTGGCATACTACTTACACTGGTGATTCTTTTGAGTCTATGTCTGCTTCTTTTGGTAAAGATATAGTGAAGGGATTTAAATCTAGTTCTTCTATTTGGCAAGACGATGCAACCTATAAAGATGTGAGTGGAGCGGCATCATTTACTAAATCAGAAACAGAAGAGGTGACAAAAATACTCTCATCTGCTGGCGCATTGTTCCGTAAGATACCGTCGAAACTTCTTGATGAGTTTAAGAACAATAAAGAGTTCCGAGAAAAAACCAAGGTGTATAATAATACATTCGTTCGAGCAGGAAAGAAGATTAATCCTAAAACTCATGTCAAAGGATTGATGGATTACATTTACAATTTCTATCAAAAAGAAATTGATAAAAAGAAAACGGAGAAGTCAAAGAAAGTCTGGGTCGATAGACAGATTGATGCGATGTCAGTCTTTAACGAATATAGTAAAAACGATTTATCAAATGTATTCTTATTGGTCAATCTACTGGCAGACGCTAAAGATTTGATTATAAATAAAATGAATAAAGCGAGTGGTATGTCTACCTTTCTACGAACACGCAATGGATTCAAAGTGACGGAACAGGAAGGATTTGTTGCGATAGACCATCTATCCAATGATGCTGTAAAATTGGTTGACCGATTGGGATTCTCTCAGGCCAATTTTTCACCGGACATAATCAAAGGTTGGGAAAAATAATTTTAAATAATGAAGGATAGATGATGACTGAAAATAATGGGCAGTTCCAACAATTAATTTCTAAGAGAAAGTGTGGATTCGAAGGTGTTCCTGAATTCTGGTGGATTACATCTGATCGGGGTGCTTATGGAAGCGAAAGGTCTGGACCACTGTGCGATTGGATTACAAATCGCGATGACTTCATGAGACCGGTCAAACAGTTCAATACTGTAATACAGGCCGGTGGCAACTGTGGAATGTATCCTCGTTTTTACGCAAACTATTTTGAAAATGTATATACATTTGAACCTTGTCCAATCAACTACGCTTGTTTGGAGTTAAACTGTGTGGGCGACCAGTATCACAAATACTTTGGTGGTCTGGGTGCTGACACACTCAGTAAAACTATAGTCCGCAAATCGATGATAAATGTCGGAGAACATCAGATATCTGAAACACCTGGCGACACTGTGATGTATACAATCGATGGATTGAACTTAGAACAATGTGATCTAATACATTTAGATGTTGAAACTTATGAACCAAAAGTGTTGATCGGTGCTCTACAAACAATTCAAAAATTCAGACCTCCAATCATACTAGAACAGGGATCTGGGTATCATGTAATTGAATTAGAAGGTTATGTTGAGTATAGTAAAGGAAGAATGGACACGGTGTATATTTACGACCCCAAGTAATCATTTTATAAAAATTAAAAATGTATAAATAAACATGTAAGCAGTTTAGGCTACGGCAGACCTGCGCTAACTGGGATAAGGTTAAGGCAAACTCCAATTATGAAAGTAACCGAAAATAACAGTGTTGGGCGTTCACTGGAAAACATCGAAAAGTCTCATTTATCCGAGAAAGCCGGGTCTGCCGCAGTCGTTTCTTTTGGTAGACTAAATCCACCTACAACTGGTCACGAGAAACTGGTTGATAAGGTGAAGTCTGTCGCGAAGAAAGAAGGCGCAGACGCAAAGGTTTATATGTCCCATAAGCAGGACAAAAAGACGAATCCCCTCTCTTATAACGACAAGTATAAGTTCGCCAAAAAATCATTCGGCAATGTGATGAAAAAATCCAAGGCCCGAACAATCATAGAAGTTCTAAAAGAACTCGATAAAGACTATGACGATGTAAAGGTTGTTGTAGGAAGCGATCGCGTGTCCGAGTTTAAAACACTACTAAACAAGTATAATGGTAAAGACTATAACTATAATAGTCTTGAAATAGTTTCTGCTGGTGATCGCGACCCTGATGCCAACGATGTTTCTGGTATGAGCGCATCAAAACTGCGAGCGTTTGCCACTGATGGTAAGTATGACGAATTCCGCAAAGGAGTGCCTAGTAAGTTGAGCGACCGTGATTCTAAGATAATGTATGATACTATAAGGGAAAATATGGGTATTACAGAAGAACTCACAGAGGTGTTGGATCAACGACAACGCATGAAGCGCAAACAAATCATGCGAAAACTGAAGTCCAAAATCGCTCGCGGTAAAAAGATTGCTGCGAAGAAAAGAGCATCACCGGAAAAACTAAAGATGAGGGCTCAACGCCAAGCAAAAGAAATCATTCGTAAGAAGGTTGCCGGTAAAGGTGGTGAAAACTACGCCAATCTCTCGGTTTCTGGTCGTATGGCAATTGACAAGAAAGTTGAGAAGAAGAAATCAGCGATAGCTCGTATTGCTAAGAAATTGAAGAGCAAGGTCAAACGAGATGAGACTGAACGATTCAAAAAAATGCGAAGCAAGAAAAACGAGGAGTTAGCGCCTCTTCTGATGCCCATAATTGAACAAGTGGAATATGAGACAATCAGCGAAAGCATTGAAAAGAATTTAATAAAAAAAAGTGATCGTTATGGCGTTTCACTTGAAGAGATAAAAAACTTATATATTGATTGTCGTGGTTCTTATTATGTTCACGAAAATACTAAATCAGAAGAACAGTGGACATTTGATCGTCTTAATGTTATTCTCGCCAATAATCAAAAACAAAAGATCAATGAAGCGATTGATCATCATTTGATTGAAGACATACCGTTCTCAGAAAACATATTCCGAATGCATAGTGCGAATTATTATAAGTTGTATACTGAGGCGAAGAAACAATATGCCGCAGGCACACTGTCGGTGGGTGATTCATTTGATCACGAACTACTCACCTCTGATATTGGTGAGTTTGGTTTGTATGAGGGAATTGAAGTTCCTTTAGACTTACCCATGTTAAATGAAGAAGAAGATGTTGAACTAAATAAACCCAAACGCGGTGGTCCAAAGAAGTTCTATGTGCATGTCAAAGACCCGAATACAGGCAATATAAAGAAGGTATCGTTTGGCGATACTTCTGGATTAAAAGTAAAACTTGATGATCCCGCAGCAAGAAAGTCATTTGTTGCTCGTCATCAGTGTGATATGAAGAAAGATAAAACCAAACCAGGATATTGGGCGTGCAGATTGCCACAATTCGCGAAACAACTTGGTCTTTCTGGTGGTGGAAATTATTTCTGGTAATGAATCCATATCTAGAATTGTTAATGCACGATGGAAAGAAAATGAGGACCTTCTCATTAGATGTGCCTGAAATAGAGTTGGTGTGGCACCAAGACGAACACGACCGAAAAGTTGATGTGATGTCAGGTGAAGGATGGCAATTTCAGTATGATAATGAGATTCCGTTTAAGTTGAACAAAGGTGATACATTCACGATTGAATCCATGAGATATCATCGTGTTGTCAAAGGAACAACACCTTTAATATTATTAATTGATGAGGAAAATTGAATGTCAAAATTAGATGACACACCAGAAAGCGTTATGGCCGCAGTTAGAGACATTATGATGAAAAATCAAAATCTCTATCAGAAGGATTTGGAGTCGCAGTTTGCACCACAACAACATGCGACACCAGATGAAGTTGAAGCAGTAACACAAAACAATACGGTAGAAGTTCCTGATCCTGCACCGGCAGCAGTTGATGTTGACCCAGAGACAGTTATTCCTACACCAGAGGAACAAAATGGCAGCTGAAGACCCAGACATAAAAGATCGTAAAGGTTCTCAACCAAAGAAGTACCATACTGGTCTTGCAAAGTCTACAAAGACAAAGCGTGATGCTCACTTTAAAAAAGGTGCGAAAATGGATGACGATAATGCGGCCGCGTACAAACCTGCGCCGGGTGATGCGGATGCCAAGACCAAACCATCTAGTCATACTAAAAAATTCAAAGATATGTATGGTGAAGAGAAAAACCACGAAGAAGTTGTCATTGAAGATGCTGGTAAAGCACTCAAGAATAAGGCAGATAAGACTGGTATGCCGGTGAGCATACTTCGTAAGGTATACAATCGTGGAGTTGCTGCGTGGCGAACAGGTCACCGTCCGGGAACTACTCCAGAGCAATGGGGTCTTGCTAGGGTCAACTCTTTCGTGACTAAATCTTCGGGCACATGGGGAAAGGCCGATGCCGATCTCGCCGCTAAAGTTAGAAACGAGGAAGTTGATGAAGACACCACAACTGATATAAAATCATTTTTAAGTAGAATGACACAGCCTTCCAAATATAAAAAAGCAATTCGTTTGTTCTTAGATTTGAGAAAAAAGAATCCAAATAGTCCTGTACAGAATCTTAGAAAGACTTCTCAAATGACAGGTATTCGTATTCCTGATCTAGATAAGGTGTTTCGAGATATGGTCAAGAAAGGCCAAATGCCAAAACACTTAATCGATTATCCATCTTTTCAATTAGAAGAAGTTGATCTTGATGAAGGCGCAGTTATTTCTACCACTGTTCGTAAAGAAATAATGAAGAATGGCGGTAAAAATGTCGGTCAAAATAATAAAGAAATTTATTTTACACTGAAAGGTAAGAAACATTCGGTGCCACTTTACAAAAACTTTGTTTCTGATAAAGACTACATGAAAATGCAGGATACTTTGAATGAAGCAGTTGATCCTTCTGATACTGGCGGTGCTGAGGAAGTCAGTATGGCGAAAAAACAAATTGCTGCTATGCGCCATTACCTTGATGGTATCGAATCAAGCGTCGAGGCAAAAGGCGATATGGAAGAGTGGTATCAGAATAAACTCACCAAGGCAAATGACTATTTAAAAACACTTTATGGTTATGCGAAAGGCGATGTTGCTGAAGAAGTTGATCTTGATGAAGCAACCTTTAAAGTGGATGTAGAGGGTCTACCGACATTCTATATGGACGCGCCAAGTCAGGGAAAGGTCAACCAAGCACTGAGAAAGTTATTGAGAAAGGCATCTTCAATTGATGATGTTTCACGAACAACAACAACAAAAATTAGACAAGACTTTCGCGATAGAGTCAAAAATCCAACATCAGATTCAGATGAGGATCCATCAGATGAGTGACTTCAAAAAATTCAGTCTCATTTCAGAACTCACCGACCGAGAAAAAGAAATGATTGCGAAGCGTAAGGCATCTCGCTCTAAGAAAAAACTAGCGCCGAAGAAGGTTGCGAAAAAACCTGATGAGAAGAATGCGAAAGGCAACACATTCAGGGGTTCTGCCGATCCCGCTGATAAAAATATAATCATGCAACTCCGTAAGGCACAAGATGTTGGTGGTAATACGGAAATTCGAGTTTCACCGGCCGGTAAAAAAGTAAAACTAAATAAGAAAATGATTGATGCACTTTTGAAAAAACATGATGCATTTAAAAAACCTAGGGAGAAAAGGGTGTTTACTGCGAACTTAATTAAAGCATTACGAAAGAATGAAAAGATCAGGTCGTTTGATGAGGATTTGTCCGAGTCATCTCTTCGAAAGAAGATTGCAAAGCGTGGTGCTGCTGAAACTGCCTTGAAGAAGATGGGCGGCGAGGATGCTGAGATGACAGCATTCCTTGTGAGTCAAGGCGATATGAAAGAACTTGATCAGTTTGTAAAGAAAGTTAAAGGCTCTAATCGCAGTAAGATCCAAGCAATCCTTGATAAGCATCTGAAAGAAGAAGTCGAACTAGATGAAGCGATGATGGACACTTGGACAGTAGAACTTCCTGCGCTTAAGAAGAAGGTTCCAGTTAGAGCCAGAAATTCTCGGGAAGCTATCAAGAAAGCGGCTAAAGTAGCTGGTGCTGATTGGAAGACTGTTAAACTTGGAAAGGTTCAGAAAGAAGAAGTCGATCAGGTTGATGAAGCATTTAAATTCTTTACTACAAAGAATGCGAACGATTTTGGCGAAGACAAAGCACTGAGTTATGGTCGCAAGAAAGGTTATAAAGAAGCTGGTGTGATTGGTGACTCACCGATAAAAGCAATGGTCCTATTTCATCTCAAGTCTGTAGACAAAAAAGATTTGAGAGGAGCAAATATTAAATCTGGCGAGCAAGTGTTCCGCTATGCCACTCGATCTACAGTCGCAGGTGATATCTTCCCGCTGGTTAAAGTCAATCTCGACAAAGGCATGGTTTATTATCTCACACAAGAATCATCTTCTGGTGAAATTGATGAAGTCAAATTCGAAACACGCGGAGCTAAGTTGAAGTTTGCTCGTATGATCTCAGATGTTGCAGAGTCAGTTGAACTTGATGAGATGAAAAGTGATGCTTACGTTGTCGCCGTGAAAGATCCAAACGGTTGGAAAGTCGTTTTCGCTGGAAGCAAAAGAGATCAAGAAAAAGAAATCAAAAAGATGAAAGCCGATGGCAAAAAGATAAACAAAGACTTCCGCGGATACTTTTCACCCGGCAGAAAGATTGGTGACGTTATCAAAGAGTCAGTCGTGCAGGTTGATGAGTCAATAATAAACCGTTTATTTTCGGAGGGTCGGGGTCCGATACCACCCAAACTTATCGCTAAACTCAAGAAAGAGTACGGCTCGATTGATAAGATCGATGTCACAGGTCCTGCTTACAAGAAAATGAAGAAGTATATTAAATCTATCGACAAAGAAGACCTCATGCATCTTGCAAAGGCAAAGATCAAGTGGATCTCACAGTTTGCGGCTAATGAACTTCGCTCGACACACGATGTAAAGATGAAGGCAAAAGAGTATATGGAATCAGTAGAAGAGGAAACAACCATGATCAAAGAGTTAATGAACATATATGAAGAGATCGTGAACGAAAAAGAAAAGGAAGAATGTCCGAAGTGCGAGGGAGAAGGTTGCGATCATTGCGACAATAAAGGTTATCACACTAAGGAAGCACTCGATCCCGTAGGTAAAGCAGACGCCGACATCGACAACGATGGTGATGTTGACAAATCTGATAAATACCTGAAGAATCGGCGAAAAGCAATTTCCAAAGCGATGAAAAAATCTGGTAAAAGCTGATGGGCTGGAGAGACAAAGTGGTTGAAAAAAACCATGAGGTGGTATCACCTCCGGTTAGCCTTGTTTCCAGTAAAAGAAAAGATACATGGCGCGATGAGATACGAGAAACGCGATCTGATAAATATGCGTTTGATGTAAAGAAAACCTATCTCGTTGTAAACGGTAAGATTAAGGAAATTGGTTCGAAGTCAAAATATCTTTTAGATATGTTAATAATAAAAAAGGAAGACTAAAATGGCACTATGGGGAGTAACAGACGGAGCAGAATCCAGACCAAAATACCTAACGCAAGCGGATAAAAATAACACCGTTGCGAAGGCTGAGGGTTGGGTACTAAAGAAAACAGTTGGTTCAAGAAGCATGGAAGAGATTCTTGTCGCAATGAGTCCTGGAACTAACCTTCCAACCGCGCTTGCCGAGGCAACAATCACTGGAGTATACTTCAAGGCTGCATCATACGACCAAGCTGATACTGCAACTGTTGTTGTTAACTGGAATGAAAATGTAGATATCACTAACGGTGCAACATTGACTGTTACTGGTTCGGTCACTGGGGCAATTACTGCAACAGCTGCCGCACAAACTGTTGTTAATAAAGGTGAATTCACATTTACAGTTCCATCTCAAACAGAAGACTTGTCAATCGGCGCTGGTTCTATAACAGGAACTATTGTTGATACTGCGACAGCTGTCGTATCAGATAAGACATTTGCCGCCGGCGACAGATTGGGCGCTGCTGGAACAGGCACTTACGCAGATATTAGTGTCGCTTAACTAAGATAAAACATTATGATGAGAAGCTTGAACGAATCAAATTTTGTATTGTATGCTGCTGCGAATTATGAAAATATACATTGTTACGACACTCAAGAGTTTTATGAAGATTTGAATAAGTTGAAATATCTGAAAAGATTATTTTCACGATATTATATGAAGGATGAATTGAGAGAACGATTGATCTTAAATCATCTCACTACACTTTATAATATTTTTGAGTTTCGTGCAATTACTAGAATGCTCTTTTTTAGAATTGAAGAAAAACACTGGCCTATACTGAAAACCTTTTTAGTTTTCTTAAACTATATGCCTGATATAATATATGATATTGATCCTCACGGTGATATCCGCACAGAGTATGTGTCTATCGAACCACAAATAGCAAACTGTTTAAGGAATATATAGTGGCAAAAGGTGTATTGGACCTCACCGCAGTATACATGTTTCTCAAAAAATTAGTCTTACCCTTTGAAAAGTGGGAAGCATTTGAGGCGGGTGTTATTGACAAAGATGGTAAAATCCTTATTCCTAAAGATAAGAGGGATATGAAACAGAGTAACTCATATGGATACTTTGATCGTCTTGTTGCCAATCTTAAAAAACTGATGGGTAAAATCCCAGGTGGGCGCACACGACTCGCAAGTTTTGCCGCAGCGTTACTACTACTCCGTGAAGAGAACATTGATCCAGACGATATACCGACGCTCACAGAACGACTTAACCACTATATGACTGAAGCAGAAACACTGATCGAGGACATGTCCGCAGGTTCGGGCGCCATTGCCGGTATAGGTGTGGGAGATGATGGGGAACCAGGCATCTCACCCGATGTGGTGAAAAAGAATAAAAAGAAAAAGAAGAAGGCAGAAGTGGGTCGAAAGATTTTATCCTTTAAAGACCACTCTGACAAAGCATGATAAAGTATGTTGTCTCACTTGCCTTCGTGGCAATGATTGCGGCCGCGGGTAAATTATATTATGAAGATAATAAAAATACGATCGCGACCTTAACTCAACAGAATGCGGAGTTAAAGATAGCGCTTGACATGTGTGTGGCTGACAAACAACAACTGATTGAAGAAAGAAATAGATTACAGGAAAATAGTAAAGAACTTGAACAAAGTTTAATACGATCTGAAGAATATCAAGACATACTCGCAAAGAAGTTTAGAGAAAATGATATGGTGTTATATTCTTTGCGTAAACCCAATTGGATGGAAAATATTATTAATGATGGAACTGAAAAAATATTTAGGGATATTGAGTCTGACACTGATAACATCGTGCGGGCACCTTGAACCTAAAGAACGCATTGTCACCGAGTATGTAAAGATTGGTGTACCGGTTCAAGAAAGACCGAAACCAGTTACTCTGTATGATGTTCGATTTGATGTTGTCACTAAAGACAACATCGATCAGTTCATAGAAGAAAATAAGAAAGCATTTGGTGGTATCATCTTTCTTGGGTTGACAATACCAGATTATGAGAACATGTCTCTGAACATTGCTGAACTTCGTCGATACATCAATCAACAGAAGTCTATCATTGTTTTTTATGAAAACTCACTAAGTGTGAAAAACACTAAATAAAACATTAACCTATAATTGATCATATCATTGTATTCATTTGTTTTATATAATTATAACTCATTGCTTTATAATTAAAAGGATCCTATAATGAATGGTCAAAACAACGGCCCAAGCT
>Ga0206131_10001095_pt1 | contig 35715 bp, 33 predicted proteins | sample Helgoland_Spring_FD_148636 | JGI IMG/M metagenome (GOLD analysis project Ga0206131, IMG submission 148636) | Pelagic subsurface seawater microbial communities from Kabeltonne, Helgoland, North Sea - Helgoland_Spring_Bloom_20160517_1 | ecosystem: Environmental > Aquatic > Marine > Epipelagic ... | reverse complement strand
TTGTTGATGCTGTTGCGTTCGATGATAAAGTTGAAATTCGAGGGTTTGGTACTTTTTCAAAAAAATATATCCGACCTAGGAAGTTTATCAACCCTAAAACAAAAGAAGTCTCCTATCTTGGAGAGACGGCTACAATGCATTTCAAGCCTTCTAAATCATTAGTAGATAAGTAGCTAATAGTTTAAAATTCAACAACCATGTCTAAAAATATTATCGTAGCTGTTGATGAGTATCATCTAGATGCTTTTAAAAATATTATAGATTCTCTTGATCCAGATCTTTGCATGATAAAAGTTGGAAGTGTAAGTTTTAATGCTCTTGGGCATGAGGCTGTCTTGCATGCATCTAGCAAAGGCTTTGATATTTTTTTAGATTTAAAGCTGCATGACATCCCAAATACAGTAAAAAAATCAATTGAAGCCCTAAAAAATCTCCCGATTAATATGCTTACAATTCATACCTCAGGCGGGTTTCAGATGATGAAGACTGCCATGGAAGCTGTTAATGGAACTGATATAAAAGTATTTGGTGTTACCGCTCTTACGAGCCTGACCAGTGAGGATACAAATATAATATATAAGAGAGATGCAGCATCTCAGGTAAATGCAATGCTTGAAATTGCATTACAGGCAGAGATTGATGGGGTGGTTTGTTCTCCTCATGAATTAATTCTAGTAAAACAAAAAGAGTCACTTCTCTCCATTACACCAGGAATACGCTTATCTGAATCAGATGATGATCAAAGCAGGGTAATGACACCGCAAAAGGCTATTGAGCTTGGAGCTAATTATTTAGTTATTGGAAGACCCATCACTGAAGCTGAAGACCCCCAAGATGCCCTTAAAAATATATTCAACTCCATAAATTAATATGAACATCAAAGAAGAGCTTCAAAAAAAGTCTCAAAATACTAATGGCGAAATATTTAACTTCTCTTTTAATAGTAAAGCATTAAATTACAAATCTCTCTTAAAAGGCTTTAACAAAGAAATATTTGATTTATTTGATTTAACCTATCAAGATTTAGATATTGATCAGGGTATCAAAGATTTATTTCATGGAGAAGAAATAAACGTAACAGAAAAACAGTCGGCTCTTCATCATGTATATCGTGATATTTTTTCAGAAAACCCTAATAATTTTCAGTCAGAAGAGCTATTACAAAACTGCAGAAATTCAATCCAGGATTGCATTGAGCTCAGGACTAAGCTTTTAGAAAAAGGTATAAAAAATATTGTAACTATTGGTATTGGTGGTTCTTTTGAAGGCCCTAAACTTCTTATAGAAACTTTAACCAATTCAAGCTCAAGACATTTCAATCATATTTTTTTAACAGGACCAGATCATATTGAGTTCAATGAAACTGTTGAGCCGCTAGTTCAAGAAGAAACATTTTTTATTGTCTCATCTAAGTCATTTACTACAGATGAAACCCTTCAAAGCCTTGGGCTTGCAAAAAACTGGATATCAAAAAATTGTGATTTTAATAGCCATTTTATTGCAATCACTTCTCAATCAAATAAAGCAAAAGAACTTGGTTTTAACAAAATGATTACTTTTCCCAACGAGATTGGAGGAAGATATTCAATGTGGTCACCTATTTCACTTCCTGCAATTTTGGAGCTTGGTCAAGATTTTATAGAATTTTTAAAGGGAGGTGGGGAGGCTGATAATCAGCTTTTAAATGATAAAGAGTACAAAGATTTAATTAAGACTCTTTCATTTAGTGATCTTTGGTATAGCAATTATATGCATAGAGAGACAAGAGTATTATTAACATATAGTTGGAAAATGAGGTACTTTAATGATTATGCTCAGCAGCTTGAAATGGAATCAATAGGCAAGCAACCAAACAAAAATTCAATATTTCAAAAAACGGGTCAAATAGTTTTTGGTGGATTTGGCTCAACCGCACAGCACTCTTATTTTCAGTTACTACACCAAGGAACGTCATCTGTATGCGCAGATATTTTTACTATTGAAGACTACAGGGATAAAAATCGATTACTTTTTGCACAGTCACAGGCCCAGGCAAATTTATTGGCTAACGGGGATAATGCTGATCTAAAGGACTATGAAAAAGTAAATTCAAATGTACCTACAAATTTATTTACACTAAAGACATTGAACCCATTTAATCTTGGCTATTTAATAGCCACTTGGGAGCATAGAACTTTTATGACCTCTCAAATGCTAGAAATAAATCCATTTGATCAGTACGGAGTTAGTGCGGGGAAAATCTTTGCCAACAAATACCTTGATGAGCATGGCGGTTGAGCTTAAAAAGGTTCCGAGCACACCTGGAGTTTATAAATTTTTTAGCAATCATGAAATTATTTATATTGGTAAAGCAAAAAATTTAAAAAAAAGAGTTTCAAGCTATTTTGGCAACTCATTTAAAGATAGAAAAACTTCACAAATAAAATTATTAACAGACAATATAGAAACTTTTACAACAAAGAATGAGGTTGAAGCTCTTTTATTAGAGCAGATGCTAATAAAAGAAAATAAACCAAAATTTAATATTCTTTTACGGGATGACAAAACGTATCCTTATATTTTCTTTTCTTTAGATCATGAGTATCCGGGTATTTACTCAAAGAGAACCAAGCAAGCTGTTGATTCAAAATTCTTTGGACCCTTTGTTAGCTCAGAAGCAGTTAAGAAATCTATCAAAGAAATACAAAAAATTTTCCAAGTAAGAAATTGCAGTGATACAACTTTTACGAATAGGACTCGTCCATGTATAGAATTTCAAATGAAAAGATGCTCAGCTCCATGTGTAAAAAAAATATCAAAAATAGATTACTTCGAGGATATTGCTAGTGCAAAATCTTACCTTTCCTCTTCTGATAATCAAACTATCAATAAACTAACCTCAGATATTGAAAAAGCATCAGAAAAGCTCCAATTCGAAAAAGCAGCAGAGATCCGAGATAGACTAAAACGGCTTCAGTTATTAAGAGAGGAGCAATCTGTTGTAACCCTGGCTAGGGATGTTGATATCTTTTCTGTTCATTCAGAAGATAACTATCTAGGCATATGCATTATTGTTGTAAGAAGAGGAAAAATAAGAGGGACAAAAACTCATCTTATAAAACAGGCTTACTATGATTCATTAGATGAAGTTTATCAAAGCGCAGTATTGAACTTTTATGATAATCAGCAAGATATCCCAAAAAAAATTATGTCTACTGATACACTAAAATCAAAAGATCTATTATCCAAAGTAATTCAAAAAAAATATAGCATTAAAGCAAATCTAACCCATACCCCTGATAAATCCATTAGACCTATTTTTAATTTATGCAAAATAAATGCTAAGCAAGTCATACAAAACCATATAAGTAAAGAGGATAAATATACCTTTGCATTTAATGAGTTAAAAAATGCAATGAATTTAAAAAAGGATATTAGAAAAATTGAAGCATATGATGTTAGTCATATCTCCGGAGATCATGCTGTTGCATCATGCATAGTTTTTTCCAATCAAGGCCCTCAAAAAAAAGACTATAGAACTTTTAATATTCCAAAAGAGTTGTCTGGTAATGATGTGGGCTCATTAGAGCATGTTCTTGAAAGAAGAATTAAATATTATGAAGATCCCAATATTAAGCCAGATGTCATCTTAATTGATGGTGGCAAAACTCAGTTAAAATATAGCAAATCAGTAATTGATAAATCTCTCTATAGCGATATCGAGGTTATTTCAATTGTAAAAGGATCTAATAGAGTAAGAGCTACAGAGACTATTTTAGCTGACAATGGAATTGTAGAACTAGATAAATTCTCAAAAGCATACCTTGTTCTTCAGGAAATGAGAGATGAGTCTCATAGATTTGCAATAACTGCTCAAAGAAAAAAGAAAAGGGGTTCAATTAAAAAATCACAATTAGACTTAATTCCTGGTATTGGTCCTGTATTAAAAAATAGGATTCTTTTAAACTTTAAAAGTTTAAAAAATATAAAATCAGCAAATTTTGAAGATTTAATGACTGTGAAAGGCATTAATGACAAAATAGCTAATCTAATAAAAAAAAATATTAAATAATGGTTACTTTCATAAATCTTCTAACATTTTCAAGAATTATATTGGCAGCAATTATTTTTCTTTTACTGATGTCTTCAGATGGTTACTTGTTAGCTCTTATCTTGTTTTATATTGCTAGTTTTTCAGACTGGCTGGATGGTTACTTGGCAAGAAAATATAATGCAGTATCCCAGCTTGGAGAAATACTTGATCCAATAGCCGATAAAATTCTTATAGTTTTTGTATTTTTTGCTTTAGCAGTAAACCTTTCAAGTTATTTGATTGGATTTTTTGCAGCATTAATAATTACAAGAGAAATTTGGGTTGGCGCCTTACGAGACTTAAATGCAAGAAACAACAAAAGCGATGCTACCAAGGTAACTTTTTTAGCAAAAATTAAAACAACAATTCAGCTTTTTACAATTAGTATTTACCTTATTGCTCTTACTTTAAATAATATGCTTCTTATTGTTGTTGCTGATATTTTACTGTTCATGTCCCTTTTTATAACTTTGTACACAGGTTTTTTGTACACAATAAATACTTTCAAGGATACTAGTTCTTAATCAATGAAATTGATAGTTGTAAGTGGAGGTTTTGACCCAATTCATTCAGGCCATATTGCTTATTTTAAATCTGCAAAGAGTTATGGAGATAAATTAATAGTTGCTTTAAATAGCGATGCCTGGCTTGAAAAAAAGAAAAGTAAATTTTTTATGCCATTCGATGAAAGAAAAGCTATTGTTGAATCAATAAAATTTGTAGATGAAGTTGTTAGTTTTAAAGACGATAGAAAGGGCTCATGTATAAATGCGTTAAAAAAAATTAAAAAATCTTATCCTAATGATGATATTTATTTTGCTAATGGGGGGGATAGAGATAAAAAAAACATACCAGAAATGTCAGTTTCAGGGATAAATTTTCTTTTTAGTGTTGGGGGTAATGATAAGAAAAATTCTTCATCATGGATTCTGAACAAATGGCAATATTATTTTGAAGAAAGGCAGTGGGGGTCATTCTTTAATTTATTTGAAACAAAAAATATAAAAGTTAAAGAGTTGACAGTAAATCCTGGTAAGTCTATGAGCTTCCAAAGACATTTTAAAAGAAACGAAATTTGGCTTATCAGTGAAGGGTCATGTATCGTTTCATACTCAAATGATATAGATAATAAAAATACAAAAGAAATACAACTTAATAAATTTGATCATTATCTTGTTCCAATCGGACATTGGCATCAAATAAATAATCCCTCAAATACGAAGACGCATATTATTGAGATTCAATATGGTGAAGATTGTATAGAAAGTGATATCCAGAGACTCAATAAAAATTAATTTATCTTTTTACTTTCCCTTATAGATGTATACAATATATCTTGCTTAGCTTGGCTGGATGGCAGAGTGGTTATGCAGCGGCCTGCAAAGCCGTTTACGCCGGTTCGATTCCGGCTTCAGCCTCCATATATAAAGACATTTATCTTTAAGAAAGTATAATGTAGAAAAATTGGTATCAATTAACTTGCCCGAGTGGTGGAATTGGTAGACACAAGGGACTTAAAATCCCTCGATAGAAATATCGTGCCGGTTCAAGTCCGGCCTCGGGTACCAACTCAAATGATGCTATAAAAAATAAATAGATTAATATCCTAACATTCAAATATACTGAAAAAATAACGATAATGCGATAAGCTATTACAACATTTTACAAATAAAATATCATGGAAGAATCTTATAAAAATGAATTTAATACTATCGATGAAGAAATAAGCCTTCGAGAGCTATTTAATGTCCTTCTTCATGGAAAATGGATCATTATCTCAATAACATCTTTTGCATCAATTGTTGCAGTTATTTATAGTCTTTCCTTGCCCAATATATATGCATCTAAGGCCTTACTTTATAAGGTTGACTCATCAAGTAGTATTTCAGGAAGCCTAGGGAGCTATAGTGGACTTGCAAGCCTGGCTGGAATTAATATTCCATCTGCAGATTCTCAAGCTAATGGCACAAAAGCATTAAAGACGATCACTTCTTTAAATTTTTTTAAAAATAATGTAATGCCTGAAATATTTTTACCAGACCTTATGTCTGTAAATTCATGGGATCACACAACAAACACATTAGTGTATGATGAGAAAATTTACGACATCAATACTAAGTCTTGGGTTAGAGACTATGATTACCCCAGCAAGCAAATCCCAAGTGCACAAGAGAGTTATGCAGTATTTCTTGGGAAACATTTAAGTATTAGCGAGGATAAAAAAACAGGCCTAATTACTTTAACCATGAAACATCAATCTCCATACACAGCAAAAAAATGGTCGGACTTGCTCATAAGAGAGGTTAATGATTATTATAGAGAAAAAGATAAGACTGAGGCACAAAAAGCTGTAATTTTTCTTAATAATCAAATAAAAATGACAAATCTTTCTGAAATTAAGCAAGTTATCGCAGAACTTCTTAAACAGCAAACTCAAAAGCTGGCTCTTATCGAAGCCAATCAATCATATGTATTCGATTACATTGATCCACCAGCTGTAATGGAAAGAAAATCAGAACCAAAAAGATCTATAATCTGTATTCTTGGTTTTTTGTTAGGGTTGATAATAAGTATTTTTGTTGTTCTTTTAAAGCACTATGGACCAAGTAAAAAATCTTAATAGGGTTAATTTGTATTACAAAAAAATATTAAATTAAAATAATTTATATATAGTTTTTAATAGATAATAATTTAAAAATTAGTGGAGCTTTATAATTTTATGAATATGAAAATAAATAACAGAAAAATTGGACCAGCCTTCGAACCGCTTGTAATCGCAGAGATAGGTATCAATCATGAGGGGTCGCTAAAAACTGCATTTGAAATGGTCGATGCTGCACATAGATCGGGTGCAGAGATAATTAAGCATCAAACGCATGTGGTTGATGATGAGATGAGCAGCGAAGCTAAAAAAATTATTCCAGGTAATGCGGATGTCTCTATTCATGAAATCATGGATAGATGCTCTCTAAATGAAGAGGATGAGATAAAGCTTAAAGAATACATAGAATCTAAAGGGATGATTTTTTTATCTACGCCTTTTTCGCGTGCTGCCGCAGATAGATTGAATAAAATGGGTGTAAGTGCGTATAAAATAGGCTCTGGAGAATGTAATAATTACCCACTGATAGAACATATTGCAGCTTTTGGTAAGCCTATGATTGTCAGCACAGGCATGAACGATATTGCTTCTGTTAGATTAACAGTAGATATTCTTGAACGATATAATATTCAGTATGCACTATTACACACAACCAACTTATACCCAACACCTGCCAACCTAGTCCGATTTGGAGCTATGCAAGAACTACAAAAAGAGTTCCCAAATGCTGTAATTGGATTGTCTGACCATACCACTTCAAACTTAGCATGTTTTGGTGCTATCGCACTTGGAGCATCGATTCTAGAGAGACATTTTACTGATTCTATGAGTAGAAGTGGTCCTGATATAGTTTGCTCTATGGATCCAAACGCACTAAAAGAACTAATTGAAGGAAGTTGTGAATTAGCAGAAATGCGGGGTGGAAAAAAAGAGGCCACCAAAGAAGAACAAGTAACAATGGATTTTGCTTTTGCAACAGTTGTTGCTATTAAAGATATTAAAAAAGGTGAAAAACTTACTAAGGATAATATCTGGACAAAAAGGCCAGGTATTGGAGAGATAAAAGCATTAGACTTTAAATCTTTATTAGGGAAATATGCATCTCAAAATATTGACAATGATACCCACTTAAGTTGGACGGACATTGATGATTAAAAAAAAGATAATATTTTTAACTGGAACCCGAGCTGATTTTGGCAAACTTAAATCATTAATATCCATAACGCAAAAGTCTAAAAAATATGAAGTACATATTTTTGTAACTGGCATGCACATGAATTCAGTTTATGGTTCAACCGTCAATGAGGTAATCGATAGCGGCTTTAAAAATATTTTTCAATTCATTAACCATGATTCTATTGAAAATATGGATAGAACTCTTGCTAGAACAATCGATGGATTTTCTCATTATGTAAATCAAATTGAACCAGACTTAATTTTGTTGCATGGTGACAGAGTTGAGGCTATGGCAGGAGCTATCGTTGGAAGTTTAAATAATATTTTAGTTGCACACATAGAGGGCGGGGAAATATCGGGAACAATTGATGAGTTAATAAGACACTCAATAAGCAAGATGTCACATCTTCATTTAGTTTCAAATATAGAAGCAAAGCAAAGATTGATTCAATTGGGGGAATTAAAAAAATCTATATACATTTTAGGTTCTCCGGATCTAGACTTGATGAACTCAAAAAAACTACCTTTACTTAGTGTTGTAAAAAAATATTATGATATTAAATTTTCACATTATGCAATTGCAATGTTTCACCCAGTTACTACTGAGTTAGATAATATAAAAGACCATGTAAAAATCTTTGTAGATAGTCTCATTGATAGTAATGAAAATTATATTATTATTTATCCAAATAACGATATTGGTTCTAATGAAATTCTCGCAGAATATAAAAGATTAGAAGGTAATAATAAATTTAAAATTTACCCATCACTTAAATTTGAATACTTTCTAATACTGCTAAAAAATGCTGAATTCATAATAGGTAATTCAAGCGCAGGAATCCGAGAGGCACCTTATTATAAGACACCTACTATTGATATAGGTACAAGACAAAGAGATAGGGGGTCTGGTAAATCTATCTTTCATGCAGATTATGATGCCGATTCTATTGCAAATACTCTTCGGTTATCAAAAATTGAAAAAATTGAAAAAACTGATCAAAGTTTTGGAGCAGGAGATAGTGACAAAATGCTTATAAAAATTCTTAATAATAAAGAGCTTTGGAATACGTCTCGACAAAAGATATTTCAGGATTTAGATTGGATGACTGATTGATATTAAAAGCTTAAAGCTACATAACAAATTATTTAAAAATTGAATTAAAGTGAATCAAAATATATTACTTGTTGGATTAGGATCTATAGGAACAAGGCATTTAGCTAACCTTTTGAAATTAGGATATAAAAATATTAGTATTGTTACCAGATCAGGAAAGGCCAAAAAAGGAATGGAGGTCCATAAATTTTACATTTCTATAACTGATGCCTGTGCTGCTAATAATTTTGATGCAGCAATAATTGCAACTCCAACATCGAATCATATATCTGATTTACTAGAAACTCTAGAGAATGACATTAAAAATATTTATTTAGAAAAACCTATTTCTAACTCATTAAAGGGTATTAAAAAAATTCAAGAAAAAGCAACCTTATCTAGTGCTCACGTAATTATTGGTTACGATCTACATTTTGACCCTGGGTTGTTATTAATGAAAGAATATATTGACACAAGAAAGATTGGAAAAGTTGTGAGCTTTGTATCAGAGGTCGGGCAATATTTGCCTGATTGGCGGCCAGAAATAGATTATAGAAATTCAATGAGCGCTCATAAATCTATGGGTGGTGGCGTAATGCTTGATCTAGTTCATGAGTTTGATTATATCAACTGGCTATTAGGCCCTATCAAAAGTATTAGTGGTAAAAATAATAAAATTAGTAACCTAGAAATCAATACTGAAGACGTTTCTGTTAATATTATTGAAACAGCTGCTGGGGTATTAGGCACACTTCATTTAGATTATTTGCAATGTGAATTAAGCAGGAAATGTAAAGTGATTGGTGATGAGGGTGTAATTATATGGGATTATGGTAGATCTAATGTAAGGTTTATGTCTCATCATGAAAGAGTGTGGCATACGCACGACTATAGTGATTATGAAAGAAATGATAGGTTTCTTGACGTCATTTCCTCATTTATGGAATCAAATAAAGAGCACAGTGATTATAGATTGGTACATTTTGATGAAGCTGTTCAATCTATTAAGCTTGTTGAGTTGTCAAAAAAATCAAATATTAGTAATAACGTGGTGAGTATATGATATTGGCAAGCATTTGTATGCGTAAGGGTTCAAAAGGTGTTGTTGGAAAAAACTCTAGAGAATTGTTAGGTAAGCCACTAATGGTTCACACCTTCGATTGTGTAAAAGAAAGTAACATTATTGATGAAATAGCAGTTTCAAGCGACTCAGATGATATTTTACAAATTGCAAAGCAAAATGACATCAACTATCTCTACAAAAGAAATAAAAGCCTCTCAACAGATAATGCATCAAAGTGGGATGTTTTTAAGGATTTAGTTTTAAGGTTTGAAAAGCAGATAGGGCATAAAATTAAATATCTTGTTGATCTTGATGTGACTGTGCCCAGAAGAAAAGTAGAGCATATTGATAGCAGCATAGACATGATGATTAAAAACAATGTTGATGTTGTAATTACTGGATACGAACCTGAAAGAAATCCGTATTTTAATATGATGGAATTAAATGAAGATAATATTGCTAAGATTGTAAAAAAAACAGATGAAGCTATATCATGTAGACAAAATGCACCTGAAGTCTTCTCTTTAACACCTGCAGTATATGTTATAAAAAGAAGCGCTCTTTTTGAAAATAATCATTGGTCTGATGCTATTTGTATGATAAATCCTATTCCAAGAGAACTTGCTATAGATATAGATACTGAGCTCGACTTTAAAATAGTAGAGTATTTAATGAAAAGTGAGTAAATAGTATGGAAAATATTTTTGATATTAACGGAAAAATTGCCGTGGTTACAGGTGGAGCAGGTTTATTAGGAACTCAATTTGCCCAAGTCTTAAAGAATTTTGGAGCTACTGTAATATTAACAGATTATGATCTCGATGCATGTAGAAATAGGGTAAAAGAGCTGGATAGTAAAAATATTATTCCAATGAAGCTAGATGTAACATCAAAATCAGAATGGGACAGTGTTCTTCAAAAAGTATTTGACGACTACAAAGGTATTGATATTTTAATTAATGGGGCTGCCTTTACTAACAAAACAAAAACAGATTCTTTTGATAATACATTTGAAAATACAACACTTGATTCATGGAATCAGATGTTGAATGTGAATTTAACTGGCTCTTTTTTGGGTTGTCAGGCAGTCTCTAAGTTTATGAAAAAAAAGAAAAGTGGAAGCATTATTAATATTGCCTCACTATATGGAATAGTTAGTCCAAATCATAAAATGTACCCAGGAACAGGAATAGTTCAGCCTGTGGCATACACTGTTAGCAAACATGGGGTAATAGGCCTAACTAAATATGCAGCAACATGGCTGGCTGAAGATGGAATAAGAGTTAATTCAATAACACCAGGTGGTATACAAGATGGTCATGATGACTTGTTTTTGGAAAGATTTGCACAACTATCTCCTAATGGGAGAATGACTAAAAAAGAAGAATTGAATGGCGCCTTAATATACCTTGCATCAAATGCTAGCTCGAGTGTCGTTGGGCAAAATATTATAGTTGATGGTGGTTGGACTTCTTGGTAGAGGTATAATTTACTGAGTATGAAACCAATAGCAAATTATTAAGATTTATAATACGGCCAATGAACTATTTAACTAAACTTTTGCATTTATTAAGCAATAAAAATAAGAAGCGTTTATCGGCATTAGTTTTTTTCTCTATATTTATTTCTCTTGTAGAAACCCTTGGTATTTCAGCAATTATGCCTTTCATTAATATTGCTATAAATTTTGATAATATTCATAGCAATCAATATTTTCAGAATTTTTATGATTTTTTTAGTTTTGAGTCAGAAGTAGATTTTACTATTGCATTTGGATTCTTATTATTGGGCTTCTATTTTTTTAGAGGCGCTGTAACTATTTTACATAGCTACTTGATAGCTCAGTTTACAGAACATTTATATGCCGAAACCACTAAGAATTTATTTAAAACTTATCTAAATATGCCTTATTATATTTTCGCCAGCAAAAATAGTAGTTATTTAACAAAAACTATAATGACCGAAGCTACACTTTTATCTAAAGTGATCTTTAGCGCACTATTGCTAATGTCTGAAGTGTTCTTGGTTCTTTTTTTATATACTGTAATGTTATTTGTAAATTGGAAGATAACGGTTTCCTTCACAGTTGTTCTATCATTAATGTTACTTTTTTTACTGAAAACAGTCTCTAAAAAAGTAAAGTTGGTTGGCCAGACTAGAGAAGAATTTCAATCTCAGTATTATGAGATTATTAATAAGCTTTTTGGAAATTTTAAACAAATTAAGTTACAGGACAAAAATAGATTGATATTAACTAAGGAAGAATTCTCAAATGCTGTTACGCAGTATGCAAAAAGCGCAGCAAGTGGGAGCTTCTTCAGCGCCTTTCCTCGTTTATTTATAGAGACAGTTGGCTTTAGTTTAATAGTCTTACTTCTAGTCTCTATGTTATACCTATCTCAAAGCAATATTGCACATATTTTACCTACTCTTAGTTTATTTGGTATTGCCTTATATCGTTTACTCCCATCAGTAAATCGAATCGTTACTGGTTTTAATGCTATTCTTTTCCATCATAAGTGCATAGAAATTATTCACGAGGAGATGCTCACCAAACAGGAGTTATCTGGAAATGATCGAATAGCATTTAAAGAAAAAATTGAACTAGAGAATGCCAACTTTTTTTATAAAGAAAAAAAGGTTCTAAATTCTATAGATTTATCTATTATCAAAGGTGAAAAAATTGCATTTGTAGGAGAGAGTGGTTCTGGTAAAAGCACATTAGTTGATATCATAATTGGGCTTCATGTATTAACAGATGGTGATATTAAAGTTGATGGCGTTTTGGTCGATGAAGCCAATCTTCAAAATTGGCGATCACAAATAGGCTACATCCCGCAACAAGTCTATTTATTTGATGGAACAATTGCTGAAAATGTTTGTTTTGGGCGTGAGCTTGATAAAGATTTGTTAGAAAAAGTACTAAGCCAAGCAAATATACTTGATTTTTTACAAAAAAAACAAGGCATTGAGACCATGGTTGGTGAAGATGGAATTCAATTAAGTGGAGGCCAGAAACAACGCATTGCAATAGCCAGGGCATTATATGGTCAACCAGAAGTACTTGTTTTAGATGAGGCTACAAGTGCGCTGGATGATGAAACTGAAAAGAAAATAATGAATGAAATTTATAAAATTTCTGAAGATAAAACATTAATAATTATTGCTCATCGACTTACCACAATACATGGCTGCGATAAAATCTTTACATTGAAAAATGGAACTCTTGAGAATATAGAATAAACTTAAAATTAAGGTAAAATGTTTTTTTATTAACCATATAGTTACCAACCATTAAATTATAATAATTATGGAGTTTTAGTTGAAAAAAAAAATTGTTTTAATAGATCTAGATTTATCAATTAGTGAATCAATTCTTGAATCTGAAAAAGTTAATATAGAATATTTAATTACTGATGCAGATTCAGCTTACAGTAATAAAAAGATAGACGACTTAAAATCTTCGCACAAAATAAAAAACGTTATATCAAGGGAGAAGTTCCATGAATTTACTGAGCAAAGGGCAACAGATCTAGATTATAAAAGCATTGAACAATTTCGTGAATCTCAATTAAATTCTGAGTACTTTCAAAGTCGATTCTCCGATGATTTTAGCCTAAAACAATATCATTATTTTAATGCACTCTCATTTTGGATTGATATATTCACAAATGAAAATATTTGTGCAATTATTCTTGAGGGTCGTCAACATGGTGCAAATTATGATGGCTTGGCACTTGATGTTGCTAAAGCATACAAAGTTCCTTCATTTGTTTTTGAAACTTATATGGTAAGACATGCAGAAGATGCGACGAAATCTGTTCGTGCTGTATTAGATTATGGTTTAAAAAATAGAATTCCAATTGACCATTCTAAATTAAATCTTCAAAAAGTAGATTTGAAAAATTACTTATTCTATTATGAAAAAATTGATGCAGAAACAAAGAAAAAAAGAAAATCATTTAAAGATATTTTAAAACTATTACTCCCATCTTATTTATTTATTGCAATTCGCATGATAGTAAAAATTATTACTAACAAAAAAATAGTGATGCATGGCCTAATTACTTCCCCAGCCAAAGTCTTACAAAATATTTTTTACATAATTATGATAAAAAGAAAGTATGACTCTATTTCTGTGAACCTTGACACATCAAAAAAATACGTTGTTTATGCTTTGCATTTTGATCCCGAAGCAAGCATTATGTCTAGAACAGTACTTAATAATCAACTGTTAATAATTAAACAGCTTTCAGAATCACTACCAGATGGATGGCTTTTATATGTGAAAGAACACCCCATACAATTTAAAGCATTCGTACCAGGACATTGGTTTTACCTTATTTCATTTGAAAAATACAGAACCATAAATTTCTATCAAGAGGTTTTAAAATTCACTAATGTTCGTTTTTTAAATGGTAATGTTTCTAGCCCTGAAATTATTAAGTCTGCGACAGCGATTGCAAGCATTAATGGAACAATAGCCTGTGAGGCAATTACTCATAACTTACCAATGATTTTATTTGGACATGAATCAAATCCTTTTGGTTCATGCAGTGATCTTTTTAAAATAAAATCATCAAAACAATGCAGGGAAGCATTAAAAATAATAGAATCTGACTTTAGACCTAGCTACTCTGATGCGGCTGAAATAGTAAACAAAGAATTATTTGAGCTTAATATAAACAAAAAAAATGATGTAAAATATCTAATTGATTATATGGTTTGTGAATATGATAAAACCAATCCCTTTAATAGCTAGGGTGGTATAAATTATGAGAGAAATAACAAGAAGAAATTGTGTTAAAAATAGAGAAAAATTTATCATTGACAAGTGCAACGATAAAAGAGTCTTGCACCTAGGTTGTTGTGATGCGCCATATACAAACTTTAAATTTGGTAATGATAAATCTCTATTTCAAAGAATAGAGAAAGTCGCAGAGTCTCAAAAAGGTTTAGATATTGACAATGATGGGTTAGAGTATATCAGTAGCCTTGGTCATGATGTATCATTCTTTGATTTAAACAATCCAGAAAAAATAGACTTCAATCCTGAAATTATTATTTTTGCTGACACATTAGAGCATTTGATGAATTTACAAATCTGCTTATCTAGTTTAAAAGGCCTTATGAATGAAAATGTCGAATTAATAATTACTGTACCTAATGCTACGATGTTTGAGAGATTTTTTGGAAACTTTAAAGGACATATTCAAGAACATCCAGATCATAAAATTTCTTTTACTTATTCAGCTTTAAAGCAATTACTAATTTTTAATGATTTAGCTATTTCTGGTATTTTTGTATCTGATCAACTGCATCTTGATAAGAACATCGTCGAAAAAACAGATAAAACATACTTTAAAGATATTTTATTGAGCCCATTTAGGGCAAGTAAATTTGTACTGAGAAAAATTTTGGTTACACTTTTCCCTTTATTTTCTGAATGTCTGATAGTGGTTTGTAAAACAAAATAATTATGAAATTAGTAATAGGTGGATCAGGTTTTATTGGCAGTGTTTTGGTCAATAGGATTATGAAAGACAGTAATGATATTATTGTGATTGATAAATTATCTCTAGGATCCTCTAAATTTATTGATACCAATAAGGTTGAGTTTCATAACATTGATATTAATAATATTGATGATGTATTGATGGTGCTTGATGGTAGAAAAATAAAGGAAGTTTGGCATCTAGCTGCCAACTCAGATATCCCAGCTGGCGTTGAGAATATGGATGTTGATTTAAATGATACATTTATGTCAACAGTTTCGACTTTAAAAATTATGAAAATAACAGGCTGTAAAACTCTCTTTTTTGCTTCAAGTTCAGCCGTTTACGGGGTTAATGATAATAGACTAGATGAAGATACAGGACCATTGCTACCTATTTCCAATTATGGTGCTATGAAATTGTCATCTGAAGCATTAATTAGTGCATCTTTAGAATCTTTTCTAGATAAAGTTTGTATTTATAGGTTCCCGAATGTTGTCGGGGTTCCAGCAACACATGGAGTGATTCTTGATTTCATTAAAAAACTAAAAAAAAATAAATCAATATTGCAGGTTTTGGGTGATGGTACGCAACAAAAAACTTATATACATGTAAGCGAGTTAGTAGAAGCTATGTTATTTATTAACAAAAATACAGATAATGGTATGCACTATTATAATATTGGAGCAATGGATGATGGCGTTTCTGTAAAACAGATTGCAGAAGAGACTATAAAGATAGCCTCTCCAAATGCAGAAATAAAATATGAAAATGGTGATAGGGGTTGGGTTGGTGATGTTCCACGTTTCTTCTACTCAGTCAATAAGCTTAAAATCTTAGGGTGGACACCAAAAAAATCTTCATTGGATGCCATAAAGCAGGCAGTAATGGAAATTACATCACAGGAAGATTTTTAACTGAAACAAGCAGTCATTCTTGCTGGTGGCAAAGGAACAAGGCTCAAAAGTATTACTGGAGACTTGCCGAAACCAATGTTTCCTATTTTAGGAACTCCTTTACTTCAACACCTTATAGAGCAATGCGTTGCATGCGGTATTCATAACATACAGTTATTAGTTTCATACAAGAAAGAAGCTATTGAGGCTTATTTTGGCGATGGAAGAAAATATGGAGCAACTATTAAATATATAGTTGAAGAAATTCCCAGAGGAACAGCAGGCGCCTTAATTGATGCATTACCTCACTTGGATGATCAATTTTTAGTTATTTATGGAGATACTTATTTTGATATAGATTTGACTAGTTTTTGGGGTTTCCATAATAACAATGGAGGTGATGTGTCAATTTTTCTCCACCCTAATGACCATCCTCATGATTCAGATTTAGTTGAAGTTGATCAATTCTCAAAGGTAAAAAAAATCCATCCATATCCTCATGACTTACAATGGCGAAAAAATCTGGTAAATGCTGCAGTTTATATTTTTAATAAAAATGCATTTGAAGGAATTAATTCCACTTCAAGCAAGCTTGATATTGCAAAAGAATTATTCCCAATAATGCTTGAATCAAAAAAGAATTTATTTGGGTATATATCCACGGAATATATTAAAGATATGGGTACACCAAAACGCTTATCAAAGGTCGAAGAAGATATAAGTTCTGGAAAGGTTAACGCCTTAAAGAAGCAAACCCCTAAGGTTGCAATATTTTTAGATAGAGATGGCACTATTAATAAAGAAGTCAGTCATCTATCTAACCCAGAAGAATTTGAGCTTATAGATGGTGTTGGTAAGGCAATTTGTAAAATCAATAAATCTGGTATGTTGGCAGTTGTTATAACCAATCAACCAGTGATTGCCAGAGGAGAATTGAAAGAATCTGATTTGCAATTAATCCATAATAAAATGGACACTTTGCTTGGAAAACAGAATGCTTATATTGATAGGTTGTATTATTGTCCTCACCATACAGATAGTGGTTTTAAGGGCGAGATAAGATCTCTTAAATTTAATTGTGACTGCAGAAAACCAAAAACTGGAATGTTTATTAAAGCTCAAGAAGACTTAAATATTGTTTTAGAAAAATCATGGGTAGTGGGTGATAGTACAAGAGATATATGTGCTGCACAAAATTTAGGAATGAAAAGTATATTAGTTCAGACCGGCTTTGCTGGCAGAGATAAAGCTTTTAAAGTTAACCCAGATTTTATTGCTAAAGATTTGCTAGAAGCAATCACGCTAATTTTAAAGGAGATTAAATGAAATGATTGTTACCAGAACACCTTTTAGAATGAGTTTTGTAGGCGGCGGGAGTGATCTGCCATCTTACTATCGAGAAAAGGGCGGCGCAGTATTATCAACATCTATTCAGAAATATATGTACGTCACAGTTAATAAGAAATTTGATGATGAAGTTAGATTAAGTTACTCAATAACTGAAAACGTAAGTGATATTCAGAAAATAAAACATCCCATTGTTAGAAATGCACTTGATATTATGAATATTAATGGCGGTATAGAAATAACATCAATATCAGATATATCATCTAAAGGTTCGGGTCTTGGATCATCGAGTTCATATACAGTTGCATTGCTTCATGCTCTATTTACGTATCAAGGAAAAAGTGTTTCTAAGGAAGAGTTAGGTAGATTATCAAGTTACATAGAAATTGAATTGTGTGGAGAAAAAATAGGAAAGCAAGATCAATATGCTGCGGCATTTGGTGGATTAAATATCATTGAATTTAATCAGGATGATTCAGTGTCAGTAAGCCCAATTAAATGTAAGCCTCAAACAATAGCCAAAATGGAAGAATCTATCATTGTATTTTATACAGGGCGAACAAGAAGTGCATCGGCTTTATTAAGCAACCAATCAGATAATATGAAACAGGCAAGCAAAAAAGAATTGATGTCTGAAATGGTTTCTTTGGTATATGACATGAAAGAGATTCTAGAAAATAATCAAATTGAATTATTAGGTGAATTGCTTCATAAAAACTGGATGTTGAAGTGTCAAATGGCAAAAGGTATAACTGATTCAGAGATCGATGAATGGTATAATAAAGGATTAAAAGCCGGGGCTAAGGGCGGAAAGTTGCTTGGAGCGGGAAACGGAGGCTTTATGATGTTTTTAGCACCAAAAGAGAATCACGTTGATATAATAAAAGCAATGAGTGGACTGCAAAGAGTACCATTTATTTTTGACAAGAGTGGAAGCAAGGTAGTCTTTTCCGATGATAGTTCAGAATAATTATAATAGTGTTAAAAAGGAGTAAAAATAATGGAATTCACTGTTGAAAATTATATTAAACAACATAACCTAGTTATTGAAAGCCTTTGTAGGCTAGGTATAGACGCTTCTAAATAACATCAAATGATTAACAGCCCTACTATTTCTGTAGTAATGCCAGTTTTTAATGGTGAAAAGTTCTTAAGAGAATCTATTGAATCAATATTAAATCAATCTTATAAAGATTTTGAATTTTTAATTATTTATGATAAATCAACTGATAACACAGCTTCCATAATTCAAGAATTTGAAAGAATTGATTCAAGAATTTGCGTTCTCTATGGAGATGGAGATGGAATAATAGGGGCTTTAAATAAAGGAATAAGAGAATCTAAAGGAGCATTTATTGTAAGACATGACGCAGATGATATTTCTTTAATTCAAAGACTAGAAGTGCAGCATAAATTTATAAAAGATAATAAGCTTGATATTTGTGGTGGTGACTATATTTCAATTGGAAAAGATGGCTTCTCAAAAAACTCACATATCGTCCCAAAAAGTGATGTTGAGATCTTATTAACCATGGCCTCTAATGTTCCATTTGCTCATCCAAGTGTAATGATTAAAAAAAGCTTCTTGATTGATAATGAATTAAATTATGGTGCTTATGGTCACAAAATTGCTGAAGACCTAGATCTATGGATGCGTATGTACAATAAAGGAGCTAAGTTTGGAAATGTAGATGCCTGTATTTTAAAATATCGCATGCTTTCTAATTCGTTGTCTTCAGTCAACAGCAAGTTAATTAAGAAAGAGGTAAATTGGCAATTTAATGAATTTTTAAAAAATAATCAAAACGATTTTAGATTAGCTCTAGAGTCGTTTTGCTATCAAAGATCAAATTCAATTAATATTCAAAGAGTTGCTATAAAAGCCTTGTTTAGATATTTGAATCTAGATCTTAATTTTAATCTATTATATAAATGCTTCAGAAAAGTTAGCTTATATAATTTCTTATTTGGGTTTTTCTCATACATTAATTCAATATCTGTTTTAAATGAATAAAGTGGATTGCGAGCCAAAAATAAGTGCTAATAATACCCAAAATTTATTATGGATACCAAGTGCCTTGCCGTTTTTTGCATTTGGTTTCTTTTATTACCTAATATCACCATACATTGCATTTAATTATTTTGAAGACTTTAGTGTGGTAAAAACTGCAGAAAAATTCATACCTAGTTCTTATTTTGATATGAGATATCTTTTAGATTGCTTGATAATTCTTTTATCGTGGATGCTTGGTTATTATATGGTAGGTAAAATTAAACCTAAGATAAGGATGATTGATAGATTCTCAAATTTTGAGTCTGCACCAATCATTTTAGGATTTGTTTTCTTGTTCTTTCTATTTTTTTTATTAATCAGCTCATTGGCCAAGGGTTTAGTTTTTTTTTCTGGTTATGCAACATATGATACAGCCATTCTTGGACAATTATCTACGCTTTTATTTATGTCTGCTTGGTTTATTAATTATTTTCAAAAAAAACGCATAACTTATTTTTTTATTAGCATCTTTTTAATTACGTCAACTATTTTAATTGGTTTTGGAGCAAGAATGTTTGTTGTATTAGCCATCATCACCTTGACCCTTGGTTATCTATCAATAAACAGAAGAAAATTGTTTAGCCCTTTACTTATCTTTATTGCATTAGGATTTTTTATTTTTATTGTATGGATAGGGGTATGGCGCAGCGGCATGGAATTATCTACTGATGCCTTGATGTTTATATTTTTTGCAGAACCTTTATTTACCTCAACAAGCGGAGCAATATATATAGATAATATGAATGGTAGACCCTTACTTTCATTTCCAATAGAAATTCTTGCTTCATTTATTAACTTTATTCCAACTGTCATATTTCCTGAGAAACTAGAGTTAATTAAATTACTTACCTATGACGAGGCTAAGGCAAGTCCATTCGGAGCTAGCTCAATTATAGTAAACATATATTCAAACTTTGGAATTCTTTACCCAGTCTACTTTTTCTTGATAGGTTTATTCTATGGTTATTTAAAAAAATTAGCTAAATTTTCAAGATTTTATAAAGCTGTATACTTTTCCTTGCTACCATTATTAATGTTTCACTTCTTTAGAGAGGGCTTTATAACTGTGATTAAAGTAATATTTTTTAATGGTTTTATTTTGCCTTTAGTTATTGTCATGTTTCTTTTTTTATTATTTTATAAAAATCAAGGCTTACCAAATGTTTCTAAAAAAACCTAATCTTATAAAATATTAGTTTATGTATGCCTTTACTTGTAATTATCTCTGGGCATAAACCGTCTTTAAGGCTAATATGAACAAAAAAAACCTATTAATACCGAAAGTTTTTAGGAGAAAATATTGAGAGTTCTAGTTAATGGTATTGGAATTGTAGACTCAGGTGGAGTTAAGGTTTTTGAAAAGCTTCTACAAGAGTGCGTTCAATCTAGTGAGGGTGACGAATTCGTTATTTTGCTAACTAGAAGCAATCAGATATTATCTCTTGTTAACAAATATCAAGATTGGGATATGTTTTCATTTAAAATGCTCCATTTTAATAGTTATATACACAGACTATCTTATGAAAACTTCCACTTTAAAAAGCTTATTGCTCAGCACGGAATAGATTTAGTTTATAATTTTACTTCTACCTCACAGTTTTATTTAAGATGCCCTCAACTAATTAAAATGCATAATCTACTTTTTTATTCTAAAAAGCTTGATAGCTGTTACAAAAAAAATTCTCACTTTATTCTATGGATCAAGCAAATTTTTTTGAAGCGCCTTGTTTTAAGGTTTATGTTAAATAAATCAAAATATATTGAAATTCAGTCGAAACATGTAAAAAAATATTTATCCGACTATATTAATGTTAAAAATAAACATATTTTTATAAAAAGTGATGTGGATGTTAGCGCCATTTCATTTATGAAGCCAAAAGATTATGACTTTTCTAAAAAACTTAAGTTTTTATATATTGTGGGTCCGCATTTTGATTATACGCATAAAAATTTTCTTGACTTTACCAATTCCATGATGGAGTTAAGTAAATTAAATATCAATTTTGAAATCAACATCACATTAAGTAAAGATGAACTTTCAGGGTCAAAGCTTTGGAATAATTCTTTGAATTCAAAAACTAACTTTTATGGATATATAAATGACTCTAAGGAAATGAATAATTTATTTTGTGATAACACAATTTTAGTTTCCACATCTGTTATTGAAACTCTTGGATTGCATGTAATTGAGGCTATAAGGAACGGGTTAGTGACTATAACCCCTAACGAGGAATATGCTCAAGAGGTTTACGGGACACAGGGTTATAGATATGATCTATTTAATGTAAAATCTTTTACTCAAACCTTAAAAGAGATGGCTCAAGACAAGGAAAGTATTGAAAAAACAATTTTGGTTCAACAGAAATATTTAAGAGAAAATGAAATGAGTAAAACTAATAATATAGTTGATGTATTTAGGAAGGTGCTTCATGTTTAAAGATAAAATACTTTTAATATCAGGTGGAACCGGGTCATTTGGTAATGCAATTCTAAGAAGATTCCTATCTACTGATATTAAAGAAATTCGAGTATTTTCTAGGGATGAATTAAAGCAAGATGATATGAGAAAGTTTTATAACAATAATAAACTAAAATTTTATATTGGAGATGTGAGGGATACTAATTCTATTGATGATGCTATGAATGGTGTTGATTTTGTTTTTCATGCTGCTGCATTAAAACAGGTCCCATCATGTGAATTCTATCCAATGCAGGCAGTTAAGACGAATATTATTGGAACTGAAAATATTTTGAATTCTGCTATAAAGGCTGGTGTTCAAAAAGTAATTGCATTAAGTACTGATAAGGCTGTTTATCCTATCAATGCAATGGGTGTAAGCAAGGCTATGATGGAAAGGGTGGTCGTTGCCAAGGGAAGAACTAACACAAAAACTATGATCGCTTGCACTCGTTATGGTAATGTTATGGCTAGTCGAGGGTCTGTTATTCCTCTTTTTATAAATCAAATAAAAAATGGCAAACCAATTACCATCACTGATCCACAAATGACAAGATTCATGATGAGTCTTGAGGAGGCGGTAGATCTAGTACTCTTTGCTTTTGAGAATGGAGAAAGTGGAGATATTTTTGTGCAAAAGGCTCCTGCTGCAACAATTCAAATGCTTGCTCATTCTTTAGCTAAAATTTTTGGCAAGCCAAGTCATGAAATTAAGACGATTGGAACGAGGCATGGTGAAAAGCTTTATGAAACACTCCTGACAAAAGAAGAGATGGTTAAGGCTGTTGATTTAGATGGCTATTATAAAATCCCAGCAGATAACCGCGACCTTAATTACAATAAATTTTTTGAGGAAGGTGAAGAGGTAATCACTCAAGCTGGTGAATATCATTCGCACAATACTCATAGATTGAATGAAGATGAGCTGACACAGCTTCTTTTAGGACTTAAAGAAATTCAAGATGATCTCAAGGAGTTTGGAATAAATGAATAAAATTAAAGTAATGACAATAGTAGGGACTAGACCTGAAATAATTAAGCTTAGCGAGGTTATGAAAGAATTAGACAAGTATGTTAACCATACAATTGTTCATACGGGTCAAAATTATGACTATGAACTTAATGAAGTTTTTTTTGAGGACTTAAATATAAGAAAGCCAGATATATTTTTAGAAGCTGTTAAAGGGTCTCCATCAGAAACTATCGGAGATATTATAGCTAAATCAGACAAGGTTTTCGAAGAAATTAATCCTGATGCACTATTAATATATGGCGATACAAATAGTTGCTTAAGTGTTATTTCAGCAAAAAAACGTAAAATTCCAATTTTTCACATGGAAGCAGGCAATAGATGTTTTGACCAAAGAGTGCCAGAAGAAATTAATAGAAAGATAGTAGATCATTTAAGTGATATTAACCTTCCTCTTTCTGAACAAGCAAGAGACTACCTGATAAAGGAGGGGATAAGACCAGAAACAGTTATCAAAACAGGGTCGCCAATGACAGAAGTGCTCAATGCTAATATGGCAAAAATAATGGAGAGCGATATACTTGATAAGGAAGGACTTCAATCAAAAAATTATATAGTTATGAGTATTCATAGAGAGGAAAATGTTGATTCACCTTCTAATTTTTCTGACTTATTGGAATCAATAGATGCTTTGACTAATAAATACCAAATGCCAATAATTATTTCTACTCACCCTAGAACTAGAAAGAAGCTAGATGAGATAGGTTATCAGAGTAAGAACTCATTAATCAGATTTTCTAAACCATATGGATTTCATGATTATAACAATCTACAGATGAATGCCTTTTGTGTTATATCAGATAGTGGCACTATTGCTGAGGAAGGATCAATTCTAAATTTACCTGCTGTGACTATTCGCCAAGCCCATGAAAGGCCTGAAGGGATGGATGAAGCAACCGTAGTTATGTCAGGATTAGTTAAGAATAGGGTATTAGATTCAGTAGAAGTTGCTACTAGTCATAATTCTGAGTCTGGAAGAGTTATAAAAGCTGTAAAAGATTACGAGGCTGATAATGTTTCAAAAAAAGTACTTAGAATTATAATTTCATATGTTGATTATGTTAATAGAACTGTTTGGCATAAGGAATAGGGTTAATTGAAAAACAGGGTATTAGTTCTTGGTTCTACTGGTCTCATAGGACACCAGGTTTACAATTACCTTGATTCAACCGGACAATATGATCTTTATAATTTTTCATATAGAACAAAACTTAAAGAAAGTACTATCATTCTTGACGCAAGAAATGAAACGGATTTCTTTAGAGCAATAGATGATGTGTCTCCAGATTTTATTATTAATTGTATTGGTTTATTAATTAATGCCGCTCGCGATAATCCAAAAGATGCAATTTTTTTAAATGCTTATATGCCTCATCGATTGGCAGCTTTAGCAGACAGTCTAAAGGCAAAGTTAATACATGTATCTACGGACTGTGTTTTTTCAGGTAATAAAGGTATTCCATACCTCGAGGATGATTATAAGGATGGGACAGATACTTATGCTAAAACCAAGGGGTTGGGGGAGATAATAAATAATAAGCACTTAACTTTAAGAACTTCTGTTGTAGGCCCTGAGTTAAAAAGTGATGGAGAAGAACTGTTTCATTGGTTTATGAATCAAGTTGGAGATATCTCTGGATTCACCAAATCTATCTGGTCAGGCGTTACAACCATTCAACTTGCAAAAGCAGTTGAATGCTCAATTAGAAGAGATATAACTGGGTTGCATCATGTAACAAACAACTCCTCTATCAATAAATACGATCTTCTCAGGTTATTTAAAAAACATACCAAAAAAGATATTAATATTATTCAGGTAGATGGTAAAAAAGCTAATAAAAGTTTTATTGATTCGAGAGGGTTGTTTGATTTTAAAATACCGTCGTATGATCTTATGGTCTCTGAGATGGTAAAATCTATGAAGATTAATAAATCTTTGTATATGCAATATGATATTGATTAAACAATCTGGGTTGAACTTTTTTCAATTACATAAATTAATTTCTAGTTATTGATATATTTTTGATGAAAATTTTAATAATAACTCAATATTTCTATCCTGAAAATTTTCGTATTAATGATTTCGCTTTTAAGATGGCTAAGAGAGGTCATGAAGTATCTGTTCTCACAGGTGTTCCAAATTACCCAGAGGGCAAGCCTTTCGGAAAATATAAAAACCTGGGATCTGAAAACATTAAGGGTGTAGCTGTTTACCGCGTTCCTCTAATTGCAAGAGGCAAAAGCAGAGGTTTTGAATTAGCATTAAACTATATATCATTTTTGATTTCAGCATTTATATTTGGTCCCTTTCTTCTTCGTAAAGTTCAGCCATGCATCATTTTTTCGATTAATTATTCTCCAGCTACTGTTGGTCTGGTCGGAGTATTGTTTTCTAAAATTAAAAAAGCTCCTTTAGCTCTTTGGGTTCAAGATCTATGGCCAGATAGTCTAATTGCTACTGGAGCTGTGCGGTCAGGTTTAATATTAAGCGCTGTAAGGTCAATGGTAAAATTTATTTATAGTAAAAGTAAAATTATTTTTATTCAATCAAGAGCGTTTAAGAAATCAATATTACCGTTAGGGTTTTCTAATGGCAAAAAAATAAGTTACCTTCCAAATTGGGCTGAAGATGATTTTAATAATGATAATAAATTTATTGATGATCCTTTTGCAAAGTTAATACCAAGAGATAAATTCATTATTATGTTTGCTGGAAACTTGGGTGTTGCTCAGTCTCTTTCAACAATAATTAATGCGGCAATAGAGGTTAAAAACTCCAATATTCACTGGGTTTTCCTGGGCGATGGCCGTCAAAAGAACTGGTTAGACAATGTTGTTGCTGATGCTCGATTGCAAAGCAGTATCAGTATCCTAGGTCGGTATCCACTTGAAGATATGCCAAGGTTCTTTAAATTAGCTGACGTTATGTTGGTTACTCTAAAAACTGACAAAGGTTTTTCAATGACAGTTCCTGGAAAAATTCAATCGTATTTAAGAAATGCAAAACCAATACTATCGGCTTTAGATGGAGAGGGAGCTGCAGTAATCAAGGAAAGTGGCGCTGGACTTAATGTAAATACTGAAGACTCTGCAGGCTTAGCAAAAGCTGCGCATGCAATGAGCAAACTATCTCAAAAGGAACTTGATAAAATGGGTATTAACGCAAGTGCTTATTACAACAAAAACTTTGATGTAGATGTTTTACTTACTCAGTTTGAAAATGAGGTCAATCTAAAGTGCTTTTAATTTTTTTAATTAATCATGAGACGCGCATAATTAACTTAATTTCTTTATTTTATAAAAATGATAGCATTTAAAAATATTTCACAAGAGCTACCCTATAGTATTTTCAAAGAAAAATATGATGAGGCCATAGACGCAGGTCAAAAAAATATTGAGGCAATCAACATATCATCATATAGAAAAGAAAAGGAGGAAGTAGATTCAAGATACGTAAATTTGAAAATTATTGATGGAAATGAATTTATTTTTTTTACTAATTATAATTCACCAAAATCTCTTGCATTTAGTTCCCACAATCAGATCTCTGCTTTGCTGTTCTGGCCATCCATTAACACTCAAATTAGAATTAAGGCCCAAATAAAAAAAACATCAAAGGAATTTAATCAACTATATTTTACTGCAAGATCATCAAAAAAAAATGCATTAGCTATTTCTTCAAATCAATCAAACCAGATAGATTCTTATGATAGCGTCAAAAAAAAATATAAGTATTCTTTAGAATTTGACAATCTGTTGAAATGTCCAGATTTTTGGGGTGGTTACTCATTCAGTCCTTATTATTTTGAATTTTGGGAAGGCCATAACTTAAGGTTAAATAAAAGAGATGCATACAAAAAAAATGGTAATAATTGGGAACACTATGTTCTTCAACCATAGATACAATGTTATTGCGTAATATATTTTTTAGTATAAAATCACCTACGAATAATGAGCATTATTAAAAAACATCAAATTTTAAATACTATAGAACAATCTTTGATGTTTGTTATTTCTTGTAAATTTTATAAATAGGTATTCTCATAGCTTCACCAAAAAAAAATATAACACCAATTAATGAAAAAATTCGCGCTAGCGAAGTTATGCTGATTGGTTCAAATGGAGAAAAACAAGGCTTGGTTGCTTTTTCTGTAGCGCTTGAATCAGCTAGAGTAGCATCATTAGATTTGGTGCAGGTATCACCATCTGACGCATCACCAGTTGTTTGTAAGCTTTTAGACTATGGAAAGCATGTATTTGATAAAAAGAAAAGTTTATCTGCTTCAAAGGTCAAGGTTAAAAGAAATACAACCAAAGAGATAAAATTTAGGCCCTCTACAGATGTAGGGGACTATAATATTAAATTAAAAAAGGTTAAAAGCTTTATTCTTGACGGAGATAAGACTAAAATAAGCGTCCGATTTAGAGGAAGAGAGATTTTAAACAGTGATATGGGGCTTAATCTATTAAATAGATTAAGAGATGAGTTAGAAGATATAGCTCAGGTTGACCAGGAACCTTCACTTGAAGGAAGACAGTTGCTGATGGTTTTGTCTCCTCTAAAAAAGAAGTAAACGTATAAATTAAAATTAAATAAGAAGGACATGGGATACAAACTAAAAACACATTCAGGAGCTGCTAAACGGTTCAAGAAAACAGGGTCGTCTTTAAAAAGCAAGAGTGCTAATAGAAATCATATCCTTACTAAGCAGTCTACAAAAAGAAAAAGACATAACAGAGGTCTAAATAAACTATCAGGTATAGTTCTTAAGATGGCTTCAAAATTAATAAGAAGGTAAATCATGCCAAGAACTACCAAATCAGTAACAGCTAAAGCAAAGCATAAGAAAGTACTCAGTGCTACAAAGGGTCATTATGGCGCCAGAAGTAGATTGTTTAGAACTGCCAAACAATCTAATATTAAATCTTTGCAATATGCATTTAGGGATAGAAAGAATAAAAAAAGATCCTTTAGGGCACTCTGGATAGCTAGAATTAACGCCGGAGCTAGAGAGTTTGGTGTTTCATATTCTGTTCTTATAAATTCTTTAGCTAAAAAAGATATTGTTTTAGATCGAAAAATTCTTTCTGACATAGCCATATCTGATAATACAACTTTTGAGAAGATTGTAAAAACAGCTATCAGCTAACTACTACGACCTGATGTCAATACATAAGGACATTCCACCCCCCGAATTAAAAAAAGACAGGGGCTCACTTCATCCAATAAACCATATGAAAGATTCTATTATGAATCTTTTAACTTCTTTTGGCTTTGAGATCGTTGAAGGACCTGAAATCGAAACAGAAGAATTTAATTTTGATATGCTAAATATTAAAAAATCACATCCTGCAAGACAGATGCATGATACATTTTATATTGAAAAAAAATCAAATCTTCTTAGAACTCATACCTCTCCAGTACAAATAAGAGGTATGCTTCAAAAAAAACCTCCATTAGCTTTTATTTCTGGAGGCAAGGTATATAGAAAAGATGATGATGCAACTCATTTACCAATGTTTCATCAAGTTGAAGGTATTTATGTAGATGAAGTTGTTAGCTTTGCCCAACTTAAAGATCTGATATACAAAATTATCTATTCATTGTTTGGGTCGGATATTGAATTAAGGTTTAGGCCTTCATATTTTCCATTTACTGAGCCATCAGCTGAGGTTGATATATTATCAAAAGAAGGCAAGTGGCTTGAAATTCTTGGTTGTGGGTTAGTTAATCCGATTGTTTTAGAAAATTGTAATATAGATTCAACTAAATATAGCGGCTTAGCATTTGGACTCGGTATTGAGAGGATAGCAATGCTCAAACATGGTGTCACAGACATTAGAGATTTTTATAAATCTAACTTAGATTTTTTGAATCAGTTTAAATGAAAATAGCTTATAGCCACTTAGCTCAATCTATCCTAGAAAAACCAACTATTGAGCAAATCTCTGATAGCTTGTTTCAGCTTGGTCATGAGCATGAAATCGATGGGTCTATTTTTGATATTGAGTTCACTCCCAATAGAGGAGATTGCCTTTCTTTAGATGGCTTACTAAGGGATTTAGCAGTTTTTTATACAGTTGAATTCAATCGAGATATATACACAGAAAAGCTAGATGATTTTCTAATAGATTTTGAAAACCTATCTAAAAGTATTTGTCCAAAAATATCATTTCTTAAGTTAGAAATAGAAGAAATACCAGAAGTGTACAAAAACACATTAAATAACTATTTCAAAGAACTAAGTTTAAATAGAAACAATTTTTTTACTGACGTATCTAACTATTTGTCCTACGAAACAGGTCAGCCTACTCACTGTTATGATGCAGGTAAAATTACTGGCAAGTTATTATTTCACGAAATGGAGAATGACAAAGAGTTTGAAACATTGCTTGATACAAAGATTAATCTCACAGGTAAGAATTCAGTATTCTCACTAAATAATGAAGTAATTAATCTTGCTGGGGTAGTTGGCGGCAAAAGCACATCTTGTTCAAAAGATACGAAGGTAGTTATTGTTGAATGTGCCTTCTTTCAACCCGAAGCAATCATAGGCAAATCTGTTAAGTATGATATTCAATCAGAGGCATCTCATAAATTTGAAAGAGGTGTTGATCCTGAATGTCATGACCAGGTTCTCAGACGATTTATCAATATAGTTAACGAACATTCCAATATAAAAAATATGTCTATTTTTTCCTATAATTCTCTGGAAAATTCAACTCATCAAATACCCATTAATGTTAAAAAAATTAACCAAGTCATTGGCATTGATGTAAGTAAAGAAAAATATACAAACTATCTTACAAAACTAGGATTTGTTTTTGAGGGAGAGTTTGTTAAGGTCCCATCTTTTAGAAGTGATGTTAAAACACAAAATGATTTAGCTGAGGAGATAGCGCGAGTTATTGGTTATGACAACATTCCGCGAGTAGAGATAAATATTCCAAAAAGTGAGAAGCTAAATCATAAAGCTATTGAAAAAAAATTAAAGTACTTTCTTTTAGATAATGGTTTTTATGAAGTAATCAACCCCCCATTTGTTAGCTTAAATTCAGATAAGAGCATTAAAGTTGATAATCCATTAGATTCAAACAGAAAATTTTTGAGAACAAATATAACCAATTCATTACTAGACAATCTTCTATTTAATGAAAGAAGGCAAAAAGATTCAATAAAGTTATTTGAAATATCAGATATTTATTCTTCAAATGGTGGTATTCATAAAAAGAGAAAATTATCTCTAATAGCTAGTGGAAGGGTTGGTCTTGATTATATAAATTTTTCAAAAAAAGTTAATTTAAAGTACATTTCAAGTTTATTTAAGCAAATTTTTCCAGAAGAAGTTTTTGATTTTAAGATCTTGTCAAGAGATTCACTAGATACAAAAATTAAAAATGAAATAATAGCCTTAGAGGTTGATATTGACCAATTTTCTAATGATATTCTTGCTTATAAAGAAATATCAAGTCCTCCAAAAAACTTTAATCAATATAGACCTATATCTGATTTACCATCTTCTTTTAAAGATATTTCTTTTTCATTAAATGATTACAGTAAAATGAAGGATCTTCAAGATTTATTACTTAACTATAAAAGTAATATTGTTAAAGATGTCTTTGTTTTTGATTACTTTAGCAATGAAAAGACTGAACAAATTAAGATTGGCTTTAGGTTTGTCTTTCAGTCAAAGAAAATAACATTAACTGCAGCTGAAATCGATGTGGTTTATAATGAAATAATAAACAAGACTCTTCGTATAGAAGGAATAACAATACCAGGTATGCAAGAAACCCCATGAGCATAAATAAAAAAAATATTATAAAAAATATAAATAAAGAGTCTTTAGTATCAATTGAAGATGGGTCTATTTTATTAGAATCATTCCTACTTTTTATTAAGAATCACGCAAAGTTTAGTAGTGTTAAGTTAAGTGGTTTTGGAGTTTTTAATTTTAAAAAAACGCCTAAACGTGCAGGAAGAAACCCTAAAACTATGGATTCATATATAATACCTCAGATAAATAAATTAAATTTTAAACCCTCAAATTTAATAAAGGAGAAAATAAATTAATGAATAAATTTCTTATCTCAGCGTTAGTGATAACTTCAATAACTATTTATTCTCAAGAATTAGATGATACATATTTAGAAAGCCTTCCTGATAGCGTTAGAAAAGATGTTCTTTCAAAAATTGATGAGCGTAAAGAGACTGAAAAACCTTTCTACAGAGCACAGTCGTCTATGATAGATAAGCCATTGAGAGATATAGATCAAAAAACATTAGAAGAGTTAGAGAAAAGGAAGGAAAGAAATAGGTTTGGAGATAATATTTTTGATATGATGCAAACCTCATTTATGCCTATTAATGAACCAAATTTTGATAGTTCATACATTGTAGATTATGGTGATACCCTTCAAATACAGTTGATTGGCCCTAAAAACTCTATTGAAAACCTTCTTATCAAAAGAGATGGTTCAATTAATATCCCAGAAATAGGAAAGTTATTTGTTGCTGGTTTATCGCTCGATGATGTTAGTAGACTCATTAAATCAAAGGTAAGTAGTTCATTTATAGGAGTAGAGACCTATATAACATTGGTTAATGTAAGAGATGTACAAATTCTTATTACTGGTAATGCATATAATCCTGGCATCTATACACTTAGTGGTAACTCAAATATCTTACATGCTTTAATGATGGCTGGTGGAATTAGTGATAATGGCAGCTACAGAAAAATTGATCTAGTACGTAATAATAAAGTTATTAAATCAGTCGACTTATATGATATTTTTATTTATGGAAAATCAGGTTTTGTAGAAAGATTAAGATCTGGTGATTCTATAATTGTAAGACCTTCAATGAAAATGGTTGCTATTTCCGGAGCTGTTAAAAGACCTGCATTATATGAATTAAATGATAATGATAGCTTTTCTGATTTAATAGAATTTGGAAATGGGTTCGCAGATAACGCAAACTTTGATACTTTAAGAATAGAAAGACCATTCAAGGATGACACTTTTTTTATAGATGTAGCAGACATGAATCAACTTTCTTTACTAGAGGTTAAGTCCAGTGACAGGCTCAACGTAAGAGCATTTGAAAGAAGGACTGTAACAATTTCAGGAGCTATTAATACTCCAGGGACTTATACAATATCAAATGGTGAAACACTATCTTCATTGATTGAAAAGGCCCAAGGCTATAAAGACAATGCATACCCATTTGGTGGAATGCTTATTAATGAACAAGCCATGAAAATTAATAAGGTTGCTGTAGAAAAGCTATATAAATCATTTATACAAAAATTGATTACAAAGGGCGATGCATTATTTGCATCTGAATCCTTGCCGTTTATTTTAGAAGAGCTCAAAAATACTGATGTATCTGGAAGAGTGATGGCTGAGTTTGATCTTGATGTTATTAAATCCAATGTTAATTTAGATACAACTCTTGATGATAATGATCAAATAATAATACCTATTAGAAGTGAGCAGGTTTATATTTTTGGCGAGATAAATCAGCCAGGAGCAACAAGATATATTCCATCTCAAACTATTAATGAATATATTTCTGAAGCTGGCGGCTTAATAGATACTTCAGATGAAAATAATATATTTCTTGTTCATCCAAATGGGGAGGTAAGCAGAATAAGTGGGAGTAATAGACTAACCTTTTTAAATAAAAGAAATAATGATTTTTTAATATATCCTGGAACTGTTATTTATATTCCTCGTAAGGTTAAATCAAGAGATGTTTCACTGGTTGCATCAATATGGGCTCCTATTATTAGTTCTACAGCTACCAGTATTACTGCTTTAAGTGTTTTAAATAATCAATAGACTATGAGGTTTTTTTTTCATTAATTTTTACTATTTCTGTAAGCGCTAGCAATTATGGTGAATTAACCTCTACAATTAACTCATTCGGACAAGTAGGCTTAATACAAACTCCTTCAGCTGATTCTAGAGAAGAAGGATCAGTTTCACTTACTCTTAATAAAAATGATATTTGGAAATTCGGTACTCTCACTGTTTCTCCATTTAACTGGCTAGAAGCAAGTTACTTTTATTACAGGCCGACAGATTTGGTATGGGAAGGTAATTCTGCCGCAGGAGATTTTTTAGATAAAGGGTTTAATGTAAAATTTATATACAAACCAAAGAATAGTAACAGGCCAAACATAGCAATTGGCCTTGATGATTTTGCCGGAACTGGTCTTTTTACAAGAGAATACATTGTAGGAACACATGAATTAATTAATACGAAGCTTACTGCTGGCTTGGGGTGGGGCGCATTCGTTGGAGATAATAGTTTTGATAATCCATTATCTTTTTTATCAAGCCAGTTTGATTCTAGGCCTGATACTTCGGCTAACTATAGCAGAGGAGGAACTCCATCATATGATAAATGGTTTAGAGGAAATGTAGCTTTATTTGGCGGCTTAGAATATTTCTTAACCAAGCAAAAAAATCTAAGTATTAAATTAGAGTATGACCCATATAATTACTTAGATTTTTCTGCTCAAAATAGAAGCGATGCTTCATTTGGTCTAAGAAAAAAAGATTCAAATATTAATGTTGGCCTTAGCTATATATTTAATAAATTTGTAACTATTGATGCATCTTTTATAAAAGGCAATACTTTTAATTTAAGCTTTACCATAGGGACTACTTTCAATGAAAAACTCAGCAATAAACCAGAATTTAATCCATCACTCAACATAAAAGAAAATATTGAACACTCAAAAATAGCATTTTATGAAAGTATCTTACTTAATTTAAATAATAATAAATTATTTTTACAAACAGCCAATCTTAAAGAAAATCAACTAGATGTTTCTATTTCAACATCCCAGCATAGAAATGCTATTAGGTCCTCTTCTTATGCAGCATCAATTGTTCAAAAAGTTGCTGAAAAGCATGAAATGGATATAAATAGAATAAGTATTCATCAAATAAATGCAGGTATTGAGTTAAATAATATTAAATATATAGCCAATCATATTAATAGTGATAATTTGGCAATAGAGTTATTAATTAGGAATACGATGCTCGAGCCTGGAGATCCTGTTGGGTTTAATGAAGATGAATTTAAACCAAATATTAATTTTCCTGTGATTTTCTCATCCATTAGCCCTACTTTGGTAACTCACATTGGAAATCCTGAAAAATTCTTTTTTGGAGGCGTTAATTTGCAGCATATTAGTGAAGTTCAATTTAGTAGAAATTTATTATTAAGCACTGAGATAAATGCAAGAGCTTATGATAATTTTAAAAATACGATTTCTGGTCCAAATTCTGTTATGGAGCATGTCAGAACAGATTTAGTTGAGTATTTAAAGGAAGATGACATAGTTATATCAAGAATGCAAGTAGACTATGTTTGGTCTCCAAGAAAAGATACTTATGCAAAGCTAAGTGGTGGAATCTATGAAACTATGTTTGCTGGATATGGAATAGAAACCTTATATAAACCATTTGGAAAGAATTATAGCCTAGGGTTTGAAATCTTTCATGTTAAGCAAAGATCTTTTGATCAGAGATTTTCATTGCAAGATTATAATACAGTCACTGGGCATCTAAACTTTGGATTGAGTTTGCCGCTTGGAATTGAATCTAATATAAGTCTTGGGAGATATTTAGCAAAAGATGATGGTTATACCTTTGACTTAGGAAGAAGAACAAGATCTGGATTTAAAGCTGGAGTGTATTTCACAAGAACAAATGTATCAGCTGCAACTTTTGGAGAAGGAAGTTTTGATAAAGGATTCTATTTCCAGATTCCTATGGATTTGTTTTCAACTGCATATAGTGGAAATTATTCAACCTTTAGGCTTTCACCTTTAACAAGAGATGGAGGCGCAAAGTTAATTCATGATAAAGACTTAAAGGGCCTTATCTATAACTCAACCTATCGAGAATTGAATCAGCAATGGAATGGTCTTCTTAATTAGATAATTTATTCATTTTAGATAAAAAAATAGCGGGCAATCCCGCTATTTTTTTTACTATCTTTTTTATGTACCAGTACTAGTTGATGTACTTGTAGATGTGCTTGTTGAAGTGCTTGTTGAAGTACTTGTTGTTGTACTAGTGCTTGTTGAAGTACTTGGTGCAGTAGTTGGAGTAGTCGTTGTACTAGTGCTTGTTGAAGTACTTGGTGCAGTAGTCGGCGCAGTCGTTGGTGCAGTAGTCGGCGCAGTCGTTGGTGCAGTAGTTGGAGTAGTCGTTGTACTAGTGCTTGTTGAAGTACTTGGTGCAGTAGTTGGAGTAGTCGTTGTACTAGTGCTTGTTGAAGTACTTGGTGCAGTAGTTGGTGCAGTAGTCGGCGCAGTCGTTGGTGCAGTAGTTGGAGTAGTCGTTGTACTAGTGCTTGTTGAAGTACTTGGTGCAGTAGTTGGTGCAGTAGTTGGTGCAGTAGTTGGTG
>Ga0206131_10001092_pt1 | contig 35784 bp, 29 predicted proteins | sample Helgoland_Spring_FD_148636 | JGI IMG/M metagenome (GOLD analysis project Ga0206131, IMG submission 148636) | Pelagic subsurface seawater microbial communities from Kabeltonne, Helgoland, North Sea - Helgoland_Spring_Bloom_20160517_1 | ecosystem: Environmental > Aquatic > Marine > Epipelagic ... | reverse complement strand
CATGGTCGTTGGGGAATACAGGCGAGATCTTCACTCGCCCCTTAGTGCTTTATCTATGACCTAGGGAAAATAACAGTCGAGAAAGTTGATCGTCATTTCTGTGCCCAAGGTCTAAACGTTAGGTGAAGAGCAGTCTCTCAGTTCGGTGGCCTAGCGACGCTCATTGATCTGGGTCAGACTCAGCCGGGCCGTTAGTTTATTTGTCGCGCTTCTCTAACTCATCAATCATAAACCGAGCGGTTGACGTTAAGCGATAGTTGTGGCCTTATATTGTGGCGACATCAATAGGTCCATAGGTCCATAGGTCCATAGGTCCATAGGTCCATAGGTCCATAGGCCCATATGTCTATAGATCCATAGCTCCAAATCTCCAAATCTCCAAATCTTCATATCTTCATATCTCCATATCTCCATATCTCCATATCAACTATGAGGTTAAGCGATGGAATTGGAAGTTGTTGTTTTTTTCTCCATGCTTTTATCGGGACTTATCGGCACCTTGCTAGGGGCCTTTGTTCACAAAGCTGAGCGAGGGTTCTGGCTAGGAACGTTTCTAGGTCCTTTTGGTTGGATTATTGTCTTTTTGCCCGGGAAAAATAGGCGTTTAGGCAAAAAGCGAGGCGAAAAGGAACTCTCCTTCTTGATGTTTATGCGGCGTCGGTGGAGGAGATTCGTCAAGAGAACGTAGAAATCTTAATGATATTGGAATTCTGCAGCAGTGCCGGCATCGACGCTATACTGTCGGATATCTATGCTTATGATGCTTTAAATCTGCGTTATTCAACAGCCTCAGAAGTCCAAGCAAGCCAAATAGGCATTGATCGGATCATTGCGCTCAATTGTTCGCATGGTCTTAGCGGCAATCAGTGATCTGAAGGGATGAAACAACAGTTTGTTAACGATCCTGATAATCCACTGCCAACATGCTGGTTGGCCAATACAGATAAGCAATAAAAAGACTCTATTAGCGGAAGCCAGCAATGAATAGATGCGAGTTCGCCAAGCGTTAAACGGGCTAATCGTAAAAGGCGAGTCTGGACCCGTCATAGGGCTGGCAGCCATTGCCATTGGTTACTTTTAGTGTCTCTGTCAGTGTCAAGTTCCAAAAATTCAAAAAACATAGCGTATAGCCCGTGAGTAAGAGCAAAAAATTAGGCGGCCTTGCGTTTTATGAATGATTTGACGATATTCAATCCGACATAATTGTATTGAGAGGTGTTGGACGAAAATGAATATAGAAAACAGTGTTTCTATCGTTACTGGATCTTCGTCAGGCGTAGGCGCAGCAACAGCGAAAATGCTTGCTCAGAAAGGGGGGCGAGTGGTCATCAATTATTCAAAGAGCGTTGACGCAGCGTTATTCGTGGCAGAAGAATGTGAATCTTTGGGGGGCGATGTTCTGCTATGTCAGGCAGATGTTTCCAATGACGATGATTGTCGGCGTATGGTTGCTGAGACACTAAAAAAGTGGGGTCGCTTGGACGCACTGGTTAACAACGCAGGCAGGACTAAATTTGTTCAGCATGCCGACATGGATGGCTTAGATAGTGCAGATTTCCAGAGCATTTACGGTGTCAACGTCATAGGTCCGTTCCAGATGGTGCGAGCGGCGAGCAAGGCACTAAAAGCATCCGGCGATGCCTCCGTCGTCAACGTGGCATCCATTGCCGGTCTTAAAGGGGTGGGCAGCTCAATAGCGTATGCGGCGTCTAAAGGAGCGCTCATTACGATGACGCAGTCTCTTGCAAGGGTGCTGGGCCCTGAGATTCGGGTGAACGCTGTGTGTCCTGGTTTTATCAAAGGAGAATGGCTTGCCGAAGGTATGGGTAAGGAAACTTACGAAGCCTCTAAATCGTTTCTTGAAGCTAAAACACCTTTACAGAAAACCTGCACGCCTGAGTCCGTCGCGGAATCGATCCTGGGATTTATCGAAGGACATTCGATTGTGACGGGTCAGCACCTAGTGCTGGACGGCGGACACTTGCTTCTTTGACGAAGGGCTCGGTTTTGCCAGCATTTAGCCGCGCTCTGTTAAATCGATAGGCGCGTCAGTCATCATTATCGGTAAACTGGCGCAGTGGGGTGACGCGCGCAGCCTGCCAGAAGCTTTTTGGCGGCTACTTTGAGTATGGCCTATCAGCTCAGCTCACGGCAGCCGAACCAAAAAGATCAAAAAATAAACCAGTTATCGACATTAAAGGTGAAAAAATGACAGGGCGTTTGCAGAATCGAGTAGCGGTGATCACAGGGGGAACCAGCGGGATAGGAGAGGCAACAGCGGAGCTGTTTGTCGCGGAAGGCGCGAATGTTGTCATTTGTGGACGCTCTGGCAGCAAGGGGCTCGCTATTGCAAATCGGTTGGGAGATGCGTGTCGTTTCATTACCGCTGATGTGATGCGAGAAGATGATATTGCCAAGACGATAGACTTTGCGACTGAAAGTTTTGGAGGCATTGATATTCTTTTTAACAATGCTGGTGGACCTACTGCGGGAGATGTCACAGAGGTCGACGAGGACACTATTCATTACGCAATGCAGTTGTTGTTCAGTAGCGCGGTGCTAGGCATTAAACATGTTGTGCCGCACATGCAAAAGCGGGGTGGTGGCAGCATCATTAATAACTCAAGTGTCGCAGCGCTTAGGGATAACCAGGGTGGATTGCTGTACTCGGCGGCTAAGGCAGCGCTCACGCATTACACAAAGCTTGCAGGTGTCCGCCTTGGATCAAGCGGGATCCGGGTGAACTGCATATCTCCCGGCGCAATTGCGACTCCTATTTTTTATGGTGGCTCCGCACGGGCAAACACTTTAAGCGATGATCAGAATGCAGCAAAGATGGAAAAGCTTACTAGTAACCTTGCCAGAGCAACGCCGATGCAAAAAGCTGGTTTGCCGCTGGATATAGCAACGGGTGCACTTTACCTGGCAAGCGATGAAGGTCGTTTTGTGAATAGCCATGACCTTGTGATTGACGGTGGCCGAACCAGCATGTTTCATGAGCCTCAGTGGTAGTCTGGCTATTCAACAAAATGTCTGGCTTCAACAGCTTTCTTGGGGATTAGGTCGCCTTTTAGCTGCTAATTTTAGGTAATTTGGCAGCGACCTTTGAATCTTCTCAGGAGGTTGTCTATGCGTGCATTGGTTTTATAGCCCCTTGTAGCAGGTCTTTTCGTTTAGTCACCAGGAGGCTTCCGGGGCCGTGAGGGGTTACTGCAACACGATCGCTGATCTAAACTCTTGCTAGGCCATTTGGATTGATCGCGAGTTTGGCCGTGCTGTAAAGCGTGGCAAGGACTATCGAATGTTCGTTCTGAAAAAACCAGCGATGCGTTGGATAGCCTGCTGGGCTTCCGGCAGGAATGAAGCAAACAAGTGCCAAATGTGCGGCATGCCTTCGGCGATATCGAGGGTTACTGTTACACCAGCTGCCTTAGCTTTAACCGCTAGCGCTTCAGATTCACCTACGAAAACTTCCTCTGAACCCACTTGAATTAACAAAGGCGGTAAGCCGGCAAGGTCGGCGAAGAAAGGAGAGACAGCAGGATCGGTTGCATCCCGACCCTTTAGGTAGGCTGCCAGGTAGGGTTGCAAAGATTCGCGGGTTGCCATTGGATCTTTGACCGTCACATAGGTGTCGCTGCTCATCGACAGATCCACCCAGGGCGATAGGATGCTCGCAGCCGCCGGTAGAGGGAGGCCTGCGTCGCGGGCACGGATCATGGTCAACAGCACCAGCGTCGCGCCGGCAGAGTCGCCGCTGATGAAAAGTTTTGAAGGGTCGATATCCAGGTCTAGTAGACCCTCATATATATTAAAGCAATCGTCAGGGCCTGCGGGGTAAGCATGCTCGGGGGCAAGTCGGTACTCAGCGAGAACAACGCGCGCGTCTGCTGCCAACGCAATAGCTGCGGCCATGGCTAAAAAATCACTGCCATTTCCACTGGCGAAGGCTCCGCCATGGATGTGTAGAATCGTACGCGCGGGTGTTGGCCCGTCGGGTTTTACGGTAAGGCAGGGCAGGCATTTTGGATAAACAAATGAAGTACTAACGCCTTTCGGTGTTGGAAACTGACGCGCCCAAATGGCAAATAACCGACGACCATCGTATAAACCTGGGTTTTTTATTGCTGAAAATGAACTTATCAGCTCCTCGCATTTGCGAAAGGCGCGCTGAAGTTGAGTTTCTCTATCTGTCACATTGCTTGCTCTATAGATTTATAAAGCAAGGATAACCGAACCTTCTCGGACAACGCCACTGGTCAGATTACATAATAGACCAGCAACAGAAATTAACCCTTTGATTCCGTTTCTTCCACCATCTTATGTCGAAAGCCTATGGCCTTGCGGCCTGCCGCTTCGATCTCTTCTGCGACGGCCATGATGCCACCGGTGTCGATATCAGTAAGCGCGTCAGCGGCGCCTTCTCGTGCAAACAGGCGCGCATGAAGTTCCGATGCCTTTTGCTGCACCCGTCACAAGGGCTACCTTAGCTTCAACTCTCATCACCCGTTCTTCTTTCCGGTTTTTTCAACTCGCCATCAATGCAAAACTGTCGAAGCGTGTAGGTGTGCACTCAGCTAATGTAACAACGGTTATCAATCCTTTGACGCACGGTCAATATGTGGATGCACGCCGAAGCCTAAGCCTAAGACAAAGACAAAGACGGTTCTAATCACTCGTCGTCATTTGATACATCAGCACCAGGAGTCTTCTTTTTTTCGCCATCAGTACTATTGTGTGCGACAAATATGGATACACGCAATTTTTTATCGGGCATGCTTTCGGGGAAATCAATTCCGCTCGTCAAACGAGATTGCGGCAGCAAGAGACCTCCAGATGCTGTCGTCACCTGGTCCTCGAAATCATCCCACGAATAATCGAAGCGATGGAGCATGCCTAAAATCCAACCGTCGGGGTTTAGTAACCGGGTACAGTATTTTATAAGCGCGGAAAAATCTTGGCCATTGGTTTTATGGTTCGCATAGGGTGATTGGTAAATTTTAGGTGGTGGGTCGAGAATAATTCCATCAAATTTTTTACCTGCCTTAATGGCTCTTGGAAGATGCTTATAAATATCTCCCCGGAGAAAATTTCTCGCTTCAAATTCAACATTATTGACCTGGTAGTTTTCTTGGATTCTAGGTAACAACTCTTTCGATCGATCAAGGTGTATAACCTCGGTCGCTTTACCGTAGGCAGAACTAAGTCCTAGACTTCCAGTGAAGGCAAATAAATTTAGAATTCGACGATTAGAACTGTTGTCACTCAGCCAACTGCGAGCATCGCGAGCATCAAGATACAAGCCGGGGTTATGGGGTGCATCTAATTGAACCTTGAATTTCAGGCCATATTCATTGCAGGTTGTGAAGGTGTCTTTTCCATGCAGGATATGAGTTCGCGCCTTTAAGCTTAATCCTAAGGATTGATGACCTTTTGCGATAATGTTCTTAAAAGGGAATACTTTCAAAAGAGCCTGAGCTAATTCGGCCAAATCTTCTCGGATATCTGTTTTGTAGTCGATCACAGCAGCGTCGTTGAATTTCTCTATGACAGTTCCGGTTGACCCTTCTTCGTAGCCATGAAAAACGCGAAAGCAATCAACCCGTGAGTCTTGCCAAAGCGGTCTTCTTTTCTCCCACGCAGTACTTATCAATGCTTGCCAGTTGATCGCTGTTTTATTTGGTTCCATTAGTTCTCCGGTTTTTCAAGTCACATCGCCATAAACGCAAGATTTTCAGAAATAAATAACCGCAATATTGGCCGTTTTTTACCCACAATTATCTGTGGATCTAGTGTATTTGCTCGCGATTTAGCACATAGCAAATACTAGGATTCTATCGCGTCATCATGCAATTCCGATGATGTCTTTGGGTCTCAGGTATGTCATTGGGTATCGGTCGGGCAATAACAATAGGTCGGACAATAACAATAGGTCGGGCAATAACAATAGGTCGGGTAGTAACAATAGATCGGGCGGTAACAATCGTGTTGAAACGCTAGTGCAGATCAACATTATAGACTTTGATACCGAGGCCAGATCTAACGCCAGAGACAAGTTCGTTAAAATGCAGTTTTCTCAGTGAGCTTCACGAGTCACCAAAAAACCGGAATCTAACTAATTAAAAGCCAACGTCTTAGCATCGGTTCCGACTATATTGGCGGTCTTCGCTTTGCTTACAAAAGGATAATCACCTTGATTAAAAATTAGATATAAAGGTCTAGATAGTGTGAATCCGTTAGCATCGCCAAGCTACAGCTCAGGAAAGTGCCAATTGTCGCGATCAGACACAAAAAATCAAGGGATTTTAAGCTTGTCGTAATTCGCTTTAAATATTTCCGCTCGGTTAAGTTTGTCTCTGATGGCAGAATTACCGGGGTCCAGTGCAAGCGCCTGCTGCCATAGTTCAATAGCGCCGTTTAACTGCCCAGCGGTGTACATGCGCTGGCCTTGCTCTGAAAGCTGAGTGACTTTGCCATTAACATCTCTGACTAACATTTTTTGTAGTCGCGCCACCTCGGGTTCATCCTCCCAAGCGTTCAATTGAGGCCAAATGGCCTGCGCCTGCAATAATTCGCCGCGCTTGATTGCTTCACGCAGCGAAGTTACGGTGCTGGTCCGTAGCTTTTCCAGGTCACTGCGATTGCCGCTTTCCTGGATTTCAAATGCCGATTTGATCTTCGTTTGAGTCAGTGCAAGTGAATCTTGTAGTTGGGCATCGTCGCTGATGAGTAGTGCTAATTGCAAATAGTGATTAGCGGTATGCCAGTTCTGTTGGTCAATTTCGTCGCTGGCTGCGGTCATTAGTGTCGCACGGGAAGAAGCGAGTTGGGCGCCCACGGCGGCTAGTGGTGCTTTGCTGTCTAGGTCATATGCATTAACTAGTGACTGAAGTAACTGTAGTTCTGACGGCGAATGTTGTGCGACCTCTATGGCCAGTTGCAGTTGTAGTCGCTTGATGAATTGAGCGTGCTTGCGCAACAACTCAGACCTAATAGCGGCAATGGCGTTGCTTTCGGGTAAGTTTTTCTTGGCTTGGTTGACGCGAATGATCGCCTTTTGCCACTCGTTGTTGTTCATCAGCGTTGTAATTGCGCCGACTTCCCTGCTTTCGTACTGACTGGCCTTTCTGTTTATGGTTTTTCTCAGGTCGCTACGCTGTGAATAAAGTGGATCATTCTCACTAAGTTGCTTGATTCCCTGTAACGCTTTGTGGAATTTGTTTTCGCTGATCAGTTGCTTTAGATAATCTTCGTTGATCGGTTGCTGTAGATTATCTTCTCTGTCTCCTAACAGCGCTGGAAAATTACTGCAGCCAACCAGCACCAGTGCTAATAAAATATGCTGGCCGATCGTTCGCAGGGTCATAGCGTTGCGGTGTTGCTTAATACATCTTCGATCAGGATGTCCATGGTGCGTTGATATTCCTTCTGAACGTCTTCAACAATATAAGTGTTGATGGGTATTTCGTTACCTCGGAGTGCATTGTTCCGATGGGCATGGGCAATAATTTTGTGTTCTGCGGATAGCGCCTGAAAAGATTCTTGCGAGATAATAGTTTGTCCCGCCTCTGCTTCCGAACAAAGCCGCGAAGCGAGATTAACACTTTCACCGACCACGGTATATTCCCTGCGTTGTTGTGTGCCCAGTATGCCGGCTAGCATTTGCCCTGTATTAATACCGATGCGCAGTTCTACCGGAGGCTGATCTTTCAGGCGACGCCTGGCGTTATGGCTGCGTGCGAGCTTTTGCATTAACACGGCACACGCAATAGCGTGAAAGCGGTGGTTTGGGTTTTCTTTTGGCGCGCCAAATACCACCATAGCGCAATCACCAATGAACTTGTCGACGGTGCCAAAATACATTCGTGCGCAGATGATAAAATAATTGAACCATTCGTTAAGAAAGTCGGCCACTTCCTCGGGCGACATGCTTTCAGATCTGCGGGTAAAACCTACAATGTCGACAAACAAGACGGTGGCGGTGACTCTTTCTCCGCCGACTTGTACCGTGTCAAGTTGATGTATTACTTCGCTGGCGATATCTTTCGCTAAAAATTGGTCCAACAGGGATTCGATCTGATTTTTACGGTATAAACCCTGACTCATTGAGTTAATAGCCTGTGTCAGGCGTCCGATCTCATCATAGCGTCGTTCTTTGACCTCAACTTCATAATTCCCAGCTTCAAATTGATTAGTAGCAGCGAGTAAATGTGAGATGGGTTGTGAGACATGTCGGCTAATATAATAGGCCGCGATCGCGGCAACTGCAGCGAGAGCCGCAGCAACAGCCAGTAGTAAAGCGAGCATGTCGGTATAGGCTTTTGCGATGCTCTCCGCTTTTAGGTTAATCGCGACGAAGCCAGCCGTAACATCGCGAAACACAATCGGTGAGACTACTTGCAACATGTTATCTGCGTTACTGCGACTAACTGGGATAAGGTCTGCTTGAGACTCTTGCAGTAGTATTTGTAGTGAGCGATCGGTACCAAAATCTCCCTTGGTCATTAAAGCATTCTGCTGGGCATCAAAAATAGCGCCTCCCTGTACCCGGGGAAGGTTGAGAAAATTAGTGAGTTGCAATTCCAGCGATAGATTGTCCTCAGTAAACAGAGGTTCGGTTGCGCTAGCCGCCAATTGCATTGCCATAGCATGGCCAAAGTCCGTGATTTGGCTGCGTTGTAAGTCCCTTTGATTACTCATGGTGGTAAGACTGATGAGCGAGATAGCACTGAAAACCAGTAGCGAAATAAGCGCAGTCAGTTTTATTAGTAGCGGTATGCCTTTAGTTTGATTGAAGCGCATGTTGTCTGTGCCTACCTGGTGCTCTTAAGAGCAAGGGTTCGCTGTCCTTCGTAATGTAAACCGATATAGTGTCATGTTTAGCGTCGGTATGTGGTCGTTCATCCATAGGCGGGGTGAACTTTTTTATATACTGCAGAATAGTTGAGTTTTTTGTAAAAGACTCATTTCCGCTCACCGGCCTTCACGTTGGCGTTTATGTGGGGTTTCTTTTTTCAGGCTCTTCCATGTGATAAATCTTATGGTTCTTTATAAATCCAATGATAGTTTTTTTAAATGTAAAAAACGGCTTACAAATGTGACGGAATTGTAAGCTGGCACCGCCGCCGAAATCCCATACGACTGTGACCTTATTCAGTAATAGATTTCGTTGATGAGGTATGGGCATTATGTTGATAAGCGTTTAGCTGCATGATTAACGTAACGCTCTGAAGGGCACGTGAGACGGGGTCACGAATCAGGGTTCAAGAAAAAATTTTCGCTGGCGACGATAGTTAATGATTTGAGCAGCACCTGAATGTTCAAGACAGTCCATGTTTATGGCAACCAAAAGGCCAAACGGAATAAACTGGTACTGTGAACCGGAAATAGGGGTTCATGACGCGCTTAATGGGAAAACCTTTCCCTGTGTTTTTTAAACACAGGTGTCTTGGCGAAGGAAATCTTAATGAGTATAGAAGGAAATCTTAATGAGTATAAATGTGCAGTCTTTTATAGCTAAGAAATGCTTGTTTGTCTGCATGGCCCTGTTGCTTTTTTTCGCCGCGATTTTCGGAATGATTCCCGATTCTCTTGCCCACGCGGTGACCAGGGGGACAAGGGCTATATTCAGGAAACCACGGGGGTTCACCCGATCCCGTTTCTTTATCTCGGGGCAAAACACATGATGACGGGATACGACCACTTACTGTTTTTATTCGGGGTGGTTTTTTTTTTGTATCATCTCAAGGATGTCATTACTTACGTGACGCTGTTTGCTATTGGCCACGTAATTACCCTAGTTTCCGGTGTTTTACTGGAGATCAGTGTCAACGCCTATCTTATTGAGGTTGCCATCGCCTTTTCGCTTGTCTACATAGCGCTAAATAATATGGGTGCATTTGAGCGTTGGCTCGGATTTCAGCCAAGCACGAAAATAGCCACATTCATTTTCGGGCTGTGTCACGGTTTTGGCTTGGCTACCAAGTTTTTAGATTATGAGATTTCGCCTCACGGGTTACTCCCCAATCTAATTGCTTTTAATGTCGGTATTGAATTCGGCCAGGTTTTGGCTTTGGCGGTCATATTGATCCTGATGGGATACTGGAGGCGTTCCAGTACTTTTGTTCGCTACGCGTACACAACAAACACGGTGTTAATGACGGCTGGTTTTCTGCTTATCGGATTTCACGCCACCGCATTTTATACTGCGTAACAATCCAAATGCAGAAATGACGAAAAGGAATGCATCATGTCGAGCACAAACACTCCAAGACCACAAGATATTCCCTCGACAGTAACGCTGATTAAATCAACCATTCTTGCTGCGGTAGTCGCAGGCATCTTACTTGTCACGGTTGTCATGCCCGCAGAATTTGGCATTGATCCGACAGGTCTAGGTAAAGCGCTGGGCCTTAAGAAGATGGGGGAGATAAAAGCCTCCCTTGCGGAAGAGGCCCAAGCAGATCAAGCAGGTAGAGTTAGAGATTTAGCAGCCAAGACTGAAGCCGGATCGTTACAATTTGAAACTCTTATGCCGTTGCCCCAGCCTGAGAGTTCCGCAATGACCGATGAATTGAGTGTTAATCTTGCGCCAGATGAAGGCACTGAAATTAAAGTGACGATGGCCAAAGGAAGAAAAGTTAGCTATCTCTGGTATACCGATGGTGACGAAGCGATTTTTGATGTGCACGGTGACGCCGCAAAACTGGGGGTTGATTATCACAGCTACGGGAAAGGTTCTGCGAAAAAAAGCGATGGTGTTATTGTGGCTGCGTTTGATGGTAATCATGGCTGGTACTGGAGGAACCGGACATCTGTGCCAATGACCGTGACACTGCAAGTCAATGGGGAATACACCGCCATTAAACATTTTAGGTAAATGCGATAAGCGCGCTAAACGACGATGAGGCTAGTTTATGAAGGTGCCGGCAAGTGAAGGGTAGATTGTGAAATTTTGGGTTTTGACGCCCGTCAAAGGTACAGGGCGTCGTTTTTGTGATCTCTCCTAACTTTATAAGCACCCTTGCTTCCTAAGGGCTTAATAACGTTAGGGTTGCCACTTTAGGCCGGTGCGGACCGGTTTCTTACGTTAGATGTTACTTGCCTTTAAAGGCGAGGCTTGAGCGGCCAACGTGCCCAGGTTCTTTTCTAACCACTTTATTTTGGAAATTCGAATGGCTGAAGATTTGGTTGTTGGGTCAACGCAACCTGCGTCAAATTCTTCAATCCATTGAAAATTCATGCCTCTTTCCCAGCAAAACTCCATTTCAGCGGTAGACTGTGTGCCGCTATATGTAGAGCAACTAGTCGTTAGAGCGATGAGTAAGAAAGCTAGGATAGTCCTGTACATGTTGTTTCCCTGTTTACTTAGTTGGTTGATGGGAAAAGAGTGTAAGGGTGTCTTGTAAACGTGGGTTGATGCGAATGTGCACTAATGTAACGGAAAGTAACCTGGGCCACAGGCGGCAACGGGACAGCCTGTGGAAAAGCATTTTGAGGGTAGTGCTCGGGGCTGCAATAAAGTTAAGACATTATTGCTCAGCGGCATCAGTATGACTCAGGTTTGATGAAGCATTCCTTGAATGGCGCAGTCAGGTTAACGTCATAATTGAAAAACATCGCCAGCGTATTTAGACGTCTTTTAATCGACCAAGATTATTATGTAATATGGGCGGACTCCCAATTCTGTATAGGGCGATGGCTATGCGTGTATTGATGTTATGGATTCTGATATACCCCGTCTTTTTATATGGCGCCACCGCGGTTAGCTTGCAAATTAATGAACCGTTCTCGGAAGCTGTTCCGAAGGGTGCGCTTAAGCACTACAAACTTGGCGTAAAGTATGAGCTTGGTGAGGGTGTTCCCAAGGATAATAAAGGAGCCTTGAAGTGGTATCGGCTTGCGGCGGAGCAGGGACATGTTTCTGCCCAGTACAAGCTTGGCTTGATGTATGACAATGGCAAGGGTGTTGCTGAAGACGACAAGGCCGCAGTCAAATGGTTTGAGCTTGCCGCTGGCAATGGGCTTGCTGAAGCGCAGTACCACCTTGCCGTGATGCACGCTCGTGGCAGGGGAGTTCCTGAAGACGATAAGGTAGCGTTGCAGTGGTGTCGGCTTGCCGCTGATCAGGGGTTTGCTCAAGCGCAGCACAACCTTGGATTAAGGTATGACATTGGCCTAGGTGTTCCTGAAGACGATAGGGCCGCGGTGAACTGGTATCGGCTTGCCGCGGAACAGGGACATGCTCAAGCGCAGTATCATCTTGGCTCAATGTACTCTAAGGGCAAGGGTGTTCTTGAAGACGGTAAAGAAGCGGTGAAATGGTACCGGCTTGCCGCGGAGCAGGGGCATGTTTCTGCCCAGCACAAACTTGGTTTGATGTATGACAATGGTGAGGGAGTCCCTGAAGACGATAAGGCAGCGTTGACCTGGTATCGGCTTGCCGCTGATCAGGGGCATGCTGAAGCGCAATATCACGTGGGTGTTATGTATGCGAATGGTGAAGGTGTAGCGATGGACCATGTGCTCGCATATATGTGGGCTAATATTGCTGGTGCCAATGGCCTTGATATCAGTAAGTTCAAAAAATTTCTCACTGAAGAATTGACCCAGGACGGTATGGACAAGGCCCAGGAACTCACTAGACAATACAGTCAGGATAATCCGGAAGTTTATTGAACCTCAGTATTTTTGGCTTTATCGGCTAAAGCGCATAGTGACGTGGACTGTCGAAAAAAACGTCGTTAGCAGCTATTTAAAAAGCACCCCCTGGTCGGGCAGCAACCCACGCAGCCAACTGTCCGATGCACCCATTAATGCACTCTCGTTAGAGGCCGATCGCGCAGTTGATAGTCGCGCAGTTGATAGTCGCGCAGTTAATAGTCGCGCAGTTAATAGTCGCGCATTTGGCAGAGGTAGCTTTCGTGTCATTTCAATGTATGGGTGTACTCACTACCCTATCCCCATGTGCTGAGCCCATAAACACACGATCACCCACTTTGAGTGCAACGGTTCCATAGCCCATTGGCGCACCATCTTGAGAAAGGAAAACTTCAGTCTGCATCGTGTCAGGATCAGCTTTGATAATATCATAAGGCAGCAGGCAGGGGCCCTCAGTCACTAGCGCACATGTCTGGCCAATTGGATCATTTTTGTGGGATGCCACCCACAGGTTACCGTCACGATCGACGGTGATATTGTCAGGCTGTTGTACCGTAAATTCACCTTCTCTTACGCCGCTGGTGCGATCAATCTTGATGGTTTTGTTGCCAAAATAGATGTTCACAAAAACCTTGGTGTTATCATTACTGACCGCGATGCCATTTGGCATAACGTCATCTGACCCGGGCAGTTTGGTAAAGCCTTGGTTACGCTGCCACTCGTAGACCCAGCCAATAGACTCTCCGGCGAGTAATTTACGTGAAACTTCATCGAAGGATGTCGACTTATCCCACATATGCGTGGCGAAGAAACCGCCATCCTTTAGGCCAGCAACATCATTAATAAAGGGGTCTCCTGGGGGAAGGGCACAACCCTGCCACGATAACTGCCATAAGCGATCTGATTGAGTGGCTTCAAAAAACTCGATGGATTCCCGCTTGCCATGATTCACCACCAATAATTGCAGGGTGCCATCGGCTAACGCGGTGAGATCAATGCCATGAGGGCTAAATGCCGCTATATCAGGCGCGGGACAGGCCGCATCGCCCAGTGCAGGTGCCGATGACGACCAGTTAACCTTGAGTGGTTCTCGATGGCCGGAATCTAGATTGAGCAGCGAAAGCGTGCCCGGTGCATCCGTTAAGAATTCAGCCATCTCACTGACGATAAGGTGTTTTCTATCTGGCAAGGCAACTAGGTCTTCTGGATTCTTGTATCCACAATGTACCGTCATGTTACCGCTTGACTGGCAATTCAATAGTTCCTGAACGACGGTCGGTTGAAACAGCCCCGATTCCTTAGCTAGGGCGGATCTTTCATCCGCCTCTGAAACGCTCACTAAACTTGTCGCTTCTTTCGGTGGCGGCGGCGAACACGCTGCCATGGATAAGCATAAAATCATAATGATCGGGAAATTCAGATATGGCATTGTTGGACCTCTAATTAGGTTGGTTTTAGTCTACGTGATAACTCCGTTAGACTGCTAGCCGCTGGTTCCATGCTGTACAACAACAGTTTTACAGATATTAGTCATCCAGGAATAGGGATGCCCTGCCGTAATGTTCTGACGCCACTCGAGCTTGCAAGGTAGATACAAATGTAAACAGTTCTTTACATTTAAAGATCTATACTCCCATGCCTGAAATCGAATTTTCTCTTTACTAGCGTTGTTTTACGGGATGGGTATGAAGTTAAGATCATTGTGCGTGGGGATAGTCGTCTATAGTTTGACCGCGGTCGTGCACGCGGAAAGCGACAGTCCTCACCCTGTCAGTGATAATGATTTTTATTCGACTCCGTCTGGTGCCGAAGTAGCGCTTGGAAGAGCGCTGTTTTTCGATAAGATCATCAGTGGTAACCGCAACATTTCATGTGCTACTTGTCATCACCCTTTGGCTGGGACAGGAGATGGTCTGGCGCTTTCTATTGGCGAAGGCGGGAATGGTCTGGGCCTTGCTCGTGATACCGGTAGTGGTGATGATGCTGTTAATGAACGTATTCCGCGTCATTCTCCGCATGTTTTTAATTTGGGTGCGAAAGAATTTTCTGTCATGTTTCATGATGGAAGATTGTCTGTAGACGATTTAGAGGCATCAGGTTTCAACTCCCCAGCAGGAGACCATCTACCTCTAGGGCTTAATAGCGTGTTGGCCGCGCAGGCCATGTTTCCGGTAACTTCGTCCACAGAAATGGCGGGTCAAGCGGGCGAAAACCCCGTGGCGAATGCAGCTTTCGAGGGAAGGTTGGCTGGTGAAAATGGCGTTTGGGACCTTTTGGCGCAGCGGCTACGCGCAATTCCCGAATATGTTGTAATGTTTCGGGATGCTTACCCAGAGCAGATAAGCACGGCTGACGATATTCAATTTAAAGATGCGGCCAATGCCATGGCCGCGTTTGAAGGCGCTGCCTGGCGCTCCGACAACAGTCGTTTTGATCAGTATCTGCGTGGCGATAGGCAAGCGTTGACTGGAAGCGAAAGAAAAGGAATGAAATTATTCTACGACGAAGCAAACTGTAGCAGTTGTCACGTTGGCAAGTTTCAAACGGATCATGACTTTCATGCGATTGCCATGCCGCAGATTGGTCCCGGCACGGGACATAACTCTGAAGGCTATGACGATGGCCGCGAGGATTTTGGTCGAGAAGCCGTGACCGGCGATGCAGATGACAGATTTAGATTTCGTACGCCGAGTTTACGTAATGTTGCTTTAACGGCGCCTTACGGGCATGCCGGTGCTTTTGATACTTTAGAAGCAGTCGTTCGCCACCATCTAAGCCCGGTGAAAAGCCTGCGTAACTATGACGCGAGTCAGGTGCGCATGCCGTCACGCGCTGATTTTGATGGGCAAGATTTTGTAGTGATGAATGACTACTGGCGTTTGGAGCAAATTGCGCAACGTAATGAGTTAGCGCCTGTGTCTTTAGACGAAGAAGATTTTGGTCACTTAATGAGTTTTTTGCATGCCTTAACGGATAACGGTTTCCTGGATAATCGACGAAACATTCCAAGCAGCGTACCCAGTGGTTTGACGATGGCAGACTAGTATTAGAGGATTGAGTGTTCCAGCAAAATAGACGCTGCGACTCACTTTTACGCTAGCGGTCGATTTTTCGCTTGCTTCGATGTTCGCGGCGAAGGGGAGTTGAGTGGTATTAACACATCGCAACGAAGGGGAAGCACAGAAAAAGTATGATGCGGCGCTAAGTGAGGGATAAAGTGTGTCCTTGACCATTTAACGCAAGCGCCGGGCGTTAAAATGAACCTGCCGGCCCGCTCGAAGGGCAGCCACCCTGGCTTAAAGCGACTATTGTTACAGGGGCCTAAACGGGGCCTAGCTTAACAGCCCAAAAGGCACCTTGCCTGATCCGAATTTGTTTCGGCGACTAACGTCTCAGTATGTAAGTTAGCAGACGAACACCGTGGCTAGAGACTAAACGCGATTGAGAAGATCGGACCCCGATGGGTAAAGCCGAAGCGGTCCTTGAGGACTTCGTTTGCGTGCTACCTTGTTTGCGTGCTACTTTGTTTGCGTGCTACTTGGTTTGCGTGCTCAATGTCGATTGAGTGATAACTGTAGCTAATACCCTATGCCGGTGCCTGCAGCGCTGACAGATCATTCACCTCTAATCATCCTAAACCCGACGTTGCCTTTCTTGACGATAAGCCAGTCGTACGTGAGGTCGGAATCTCTGACGCTGGTTAGGTCGGGATAGCGGTAACTGGTGTCGTCAATTCGCCGCTAAATAGATGGACCAGGGTTCAGCGTAAACCCAAGGAAATAGCGGTTGAGCTCGGATGAACTTAGGCGTTCCAGAATTCCTTCCGCCTGGCTGGCTGGGGAAAAGTGTTAACTCCAGCAATATCCAAAGCTAAGTTTTAACCTGGGATTAAAAATCTGTCGTGATATTCGTTTAAGAGCGGTGATAGGAGGATCGTTTTAAGTTCGTTTTGGTAACGCTTTTTTTCCTGGTAATATTTTTTTAGAGTCAATAACTTGGGGGTAGATGCGAAGCAGCAATGTTTCGACCTTGGGCAATCTCTGGAAAAAGCGGTTTATTTTGCCTATCGTGAGCGACAGCGCTATATTAATTTTTTGCTGAACTTGGCTTTTTTTGAACTTGAGTAAAGAGGAAAATATGCGTTGGTCATCCTTTCCTGCGATTATCGCAAGTCTGATTTTTGTCACCCTTCTACTGTTGGCTATTGCGCTCTGGACATTGTCAATTCGCAGTCATGATGACTGGGAGTATTCGGTTTTGTACACGGACTTACCTGAGGTGTCTGGCCTTCAGTCACATGGCAGGTCGGTGTATGTGACCTTAGAAACCAGGCACTACGACGGGGAACTCCTTTCAATTTTGGATGGAGACAGGTCAACGATCGTTTCCGGGCTACAAAAACCGGATGGCCTGACAACCTCTCTCGGTGCGCTTGTTTATACGCAGGAGTTTGGCGAGAGCCCTGTTTATGAAATCATTAATGGCGCTCCCCATGGGCTATTCATGGCTGATGGTGCAGAAGGCATCGACAGCACGCTAAATGGTGATCTGTATGTCATCGAAGACAGGCCTGGGGGGCGGGTTCTCAAGTACGAGAGATCAACGGGTAAAACATCTGAACTCGCGACTGGACTGGAAGCCGGTGAAGGAATCTGTGTGATGGAAAACGGTGTTGTCTATTTTGGCGAGAGGGACAAGGGTACTGTCTACAAGATCCAGAATGGGGAAATCTCTGAATACCTTACGTCGTTAAGTAAACCCGGGTTTCTCTTGTGTGATGATGAGTCGCAAAGTGTCTGGATTACTGAAGATCGTCGCAACTATGGTCGTCTGCTGCACTCCAGCGCGCCGCACCAGGTTCAAGTAATGGCAACAGGGTTGAGTTCTCCCCAGGCGGTCACGATTAATTCCCAGGGGCGACTGTTACTTGCGGAGCAAGGTCGTGATCGCGTGATTCAGTTCGCAAGACGAGATGGCATGCCTATCAATAGCGCAATGATAGTGACCGGCATTGATTGATATCGCACCTGTTTTACTGTGATGGTTGCCGCGGTTGAAAGTTGGAGGGTTCATTCATTTCTGGAACATCCCTGAATAAATCATAAAAAGTAGTCAAGCCTGTACCTAAATCACTCAGCGCGATCAACGCCGGCGCCTCCTGACTATTGCCGCCGGTACCGACAGTTTTTTTTGTGTTCACAAAACTAATCATGGGATTGAAAAAAACAACAATATTGCAAACATTAACGCCGGCTTTAAAATAGCTAGGGTTGCTATCCAGGGAAAGAGATCTTGCTCTTCGTACTATTATCCGTGGTTTTTTGTGGGTTGGCGATCAAGGGCGCCACGGGACCTCAGTGGGGAGGTAGCCGTTTTGATGCCTATTTTTTTCTTCTGACAACGCTTGCCGTTCTTTGCGCTTGGTTTCCGGTTCGCCATGCGCTCTTTGAGGAACGCCTGGCCGATGCCAGCGAGAGGCTCCTTGCTCATGACGACATCGCGGTCAACTGCATGTCAAAATTTGGTGGCATTTTTTATCTTAACTATGCTGGCTATGTCTATCAGGGCTCTGATGTTATTAACCTGAAAGCAAATATTTGTAAATTGTTACAGCAATATTTGGATAGTCCCGCCGGGGCCGACCACGCTATGTTGTACAGCCTACATGTACTGACGCATGAAGCGATGCATGTGGCTGATGAATTTGATGAGCGACGGGCAGACTGTAGAGCGTTTCAACGAAACCACAAGATGGCAGAACAATTAGGCGTGCCGCCGTTAATTGCGGCGATCAATAGTCGAGACTTGCATCGGACCCGCAGTGCACGGCACCCTTATTACTCCGCTGAATGCGAGCCGGGCAGGGGAATGGATGAAGATCTTCCTGATGCCGTTTGGGTGCTTTCAAATTAGCGCTATGAGTCAGGCCTGACTCATAGCGCCGGGCGCTAACCGTGGCTAAGTTGGCTTGTTCTCTCTGCTATCGACGGCAAAAAAGTAAGTAGTGTGCACGCTTATGGGTATTATCCGGAAACGTTGAAGCTTGGACTTGGCTCGAACCTGGTGGTAATTGATCTGGGACCCGGCTGTCCATTAAGGGTGTTTGGTTGCACCTAAAGCACAGGTTTTATGAGCTGTCCTAAATTGGTCGACATCCTTGATGACGTTACCTGGAACGGTGAAGTCATAGTGAAGGGCGCGCCCGATGACGCTCTGCGGCTGCTTAATCTTAACGTTGTTAACAGGGAGACACGCTTCAACTGCTCCTGCTACGAGGTTTTCAACTAGCAGATGTCAGGTGCTATGACAGTGCAGCAATGCCATTCTTAAGAATTGCTCGAACTTGTTATTGTAATTGTGCCAGTAATTTTCGTGCCAGTATTTCTGCGCTGGTAAAGGCATCTTCGATTCTGCCGCCGATCATCCAGTCACCACAGGCCGCCAGGGTATTTTCTGGGTCGAAAAAAATCGGCGAGTGCCAAGGTGTCGTAACCTTTGCATATTTCCATCGATGCAGTTGTCGGTTCTGCGATTTGATCCCGGTAAGTTCGAAAAGCCGGTTCGTCAATTCGACTCCAATATCATCCCGGTCATCATCGAACCGCCGCATGGCATATTGCCCGGATGAGTGAGCAACCAACGAGGGCTTTGTGTCTCGCCCGGGCTTGGACGAGGATACTGCGATCCATTCAATTTCATCACTATGTACAATGGCACCATCGAAGTCAGGTGCGTTCTCCAATGCCAGCATTAACGTGAAGGCAGGGTCGAATGTGACGTCGCTGAAATCCATCGGCAAAAGAGCGGTAGTTTGTTCTGCCGGGGCGGTTGAAATAACCCAGTCGAACCTTTCACACTGACCATCATTTAGTGTCAGGCGCCAGCCAAGTTCGGTCTGATGAATGGTGTCTACAGAGCAACCTAGACGGACATCAAGACCGATCGCCAGGTTCTTGCATAGTGAGGTCATTCTTGGCTGGGCAACATAGTGCGGCTCTAACCAGGTGTGCGTGCCCGGCTTTTCGTTCGGTGTAATCTTGGTAATGTTGGCGTTCCACGCGCTGATGAGTCCTGTTTCCATGTGGCGAGCCAGAAAATCCCGGAATGACCTTGTTCGTACGGTAAAAAACTGGGCGCCGTGGTCAAAGCTGTGTGTTTCGGTGTAGCGGGTTGCCATTCGCCCCCCAACCCCGCGGGACTTTTCGAAAAGAACCAGGTCGATATCAGGTCGCTGTCGGTTGAGCAGGTTGGCTAGAGACAGGCCGGCTATGCCTGCGCCAATGATTGCGATTTTCAATAGAGCTTCCTTGTTACGATTCGGCAGGACTAGAAAAGGGTTAAGAGAAACGGTGCGCTGCACGTGGCATTAGATTTTACGTCATTTGTGCGAAAAAAGATGACATGGCAGGCGTCGTGAGTCAGTTGATCTGTGCCTTTGCTGTAAGAACGCCGGATACTAAATTCTTGGGCCGCTAACAATCTGGTGCCACTATAGGAGCCAGTGAAAAATGGCGTGCTGCACGGAAGTAAGTTTTGATGCCGCCAGATATACAGCAGACAGTTAGTCGAAAATAACGCCGCGAATAGTTCCTTGCTCCAGACAAACCCAGTATTTTTAACATAACAGTATTGCCGTGACCGGTCATAAATTGCCTGACGACACCACTGCCCAGATCGTTTTTTGTTGTGATAATTGTATCCCGAGCAGGAATACTTGATGGCGGTGCATCCTTGGATGATTTGTATCAGGTTTTTTTCTTCTGGCGAGAAGGAAGTCGCTACCGCATAATCCCGCGACTTAAAGCTTACGGGAGTAAACGTATGGGCGATCTGGCTTATCCGGGTATCGTTAGTGGCTTCGCACTGTTGGCGTATTACTTCACGCTTTACCAATCCGGCATGGCGCGAGGAAAATTTAATGTCCCTGCACCTTTACACGAAGGGCCAGAGGAATATATGCGTTATGTGCGAGCGCATCAAAATACGTTGGAACATCTTGTATTGTTCTTGCCGGGACTCTGGCTGTTCTCGATCGCAGTTAGCCCTCTCTGGGCGGCTGGTATTGGTGTGTTCTGGCCGATAGGAAGAATGTTATATGCACTTGGTTACTACCGTTCTTCCGAAAAGCGGATGCTGGGCCTGCTAATTAGCATGCCACCCATTTATATTTTTGTGCTGGGTTCCATCACTGGTTTCGTCATGAAGCTTGTTTAGCCGTGGTTTTCTTTTATTTACCCAAGCCGCTTTCAATTAGCGCAAGTCGAAGTGACGCTAGTAGCCATTAAACGACGATAAGATATCCTCGGATTCTGGGAAAGGTCGTTAGCTTTTATTTAAAGACTCGACCTAGTTGACTGCTCCTTCAGCAAAAAAAGCAGCAACTTCATCTTCTTTGTAACCCAATTCTGCCAGCACTTCGCGAGTATTTTCACCCAACGTGGGCACGTGCGAGTCGGGGGAGAAGACTGAATCGTTGATACGGTATCCAGCTGTAGTCACCTGGTGATTGCCGAACTCGCTTTGGACCTCGGCAAAGATTCCCCTGGCTGCTGGTTGCCCTGACTTAATGACATCAGCCAGATCTACAACAGCACCCGCGACAACCGCCTCTTGACTAAAAATCTGATCCCATTCGCTGCTTGTTTTTTCCCTAAGGACTTCCTCAACTCGCTGCTCTATCTCTGGCATGGCAATTAACAGTTCGGAGGTGGTCATTGAAGAGTATTCGGCGAGTCCGATAGCATCAAGAATTGGTCTTTGATTCGATGGTCGATATCCCGCTAGCATGACGTACCCGTCTTGAGTAGCGTATCTACCGAGCAATGGGCCGTCACGATTCCGGCCCGGTTCCACAGGAATGCCTGTCGTGGCGGCAATACTTGAATGCCGGTTCATCAGCAGCATCGTCACATCCTGCATTGCGACATCTATATGTTGTCCATTACCCGTGCGCGCTCTAAGCATTACAGCGGCGAGTATTGCCGATGTGGCGTGCATGCCTGTGGCGTAATCCAATACGGGTCCCCCTGTCCTAATCGGACCATCGCCTCGTTGATTGATCGACATGAATCCAGAGGTCGCTTGAATGACATCATCGAAGCCTGGCCTGTGACCATGGGGACCGTTCTGGCCAAATGCAGAAATCGAAACGTAAATGAGCTGAGGGTTTTTATCTGCCAGCGTTTGGTAGTCAAGGCCGTGATCCGCCATGGTGCCTGGGCGATAGTTCTCTACAAAGATATCGGCTTGCTTAATCAACTCGCGAACCAGCGAGCTGCCGCGTTTAGTGGTTATGTCGAAGACAACGCTGCGTTTCCCCGCATTCTGAGCAACAAAGCCAGTACCTAACCCAAGCTTGACCTGCTCTTGTTCCCCGCCCCATGCGCGGACCATGTCACCCTTAGGTGACTCAACTTTGATAACGTCGGCGCCGAGTAGGCTAAGTTGATAAGTGCAATAGGGTCCTGCAAGCACATGCGTCAAATCGATAACCTTGAACTCATCAAGCGGTTTTATTGTCTGAGAATTCATTTTTTACATCCCTCACTTTTATCCATGGCGGAATCCTGTAAGAAGATAAGTGAAGGGGCAGGTTAAGTCTCCAGGTCACGCACTACAAGTTCCTAGGACGTATGCTTTGAGTTGTCGATGTCTAGCAAAAGTATCACGTGGGCCGCTAAAACTCTCTCGCAGAGGGTGTGGGGTCAGCAATGACTTGCGCTAGCCGGGTCACTAAATCTTGGCGGCTAAAGGGTTTGTAAAGTATTGGCGCTTTTGTCATGGCATCGATTTCGTTTGGTGTATTCTGTGCGTAGCCTGTTGTTAGAAGGACCTTGAAATCCCTACGTAATTTCCGGGCTTCTCGACATATGTCGAATCCGCTGATGCCCCCGGGAAGCATAATGTCACTAAAAATCAAGTCGATTTTTTCGTCCCGGTGAATCAATTCAAGTGCCTCTTGGCCATTTGAAGCTGTCAGGACCTCAAAGTTTTCGTTCTGTAGTTGCCGCTGAACCAGCGTTAGCAAAGACGCCGAATCTTCCACGAGCAGAATTCGCACGGGGGACGTTATGGGTTCTGAAGTTTCTTTGCTATTAAGTGGCGGTGACTCTACGTTAACGGCAGTCTGGGTTAGCGTTAATGCGGTAGTGGTGCCGTGCCTCAATTGGCTTTGGATTGACAATTTTCCTTGGTTTTCGTTGACGAACTGATGCACCATGCTCAGGCCTAAACCGTTACCCGCGCCTAATGCTTTGGTCGTAAAGAATGGTTCTAAGGCCTGAGGTGCTATTCGCTCTGCCATTCCTTTATCCGTGGCCTGCACCGTAACGCATATAAGGTCTCTTGCTTGCTGGCTTTCAGTCTCTTCTCCGTCGTTTAGCCTTGATGGAATTTTTTTGGTTTGGATCATCAACGCCCCGCCGTCTGGCATCGCGTCGCTTGCATTAATGGCCAGGTTAAGGAGTGATGCTTCGAGTTGGTTTCCATCGACAAGAACTATTGCTCCACGGCAGCCAAGTCGAAAAGACAGTGTGATGTTTTCGCCGAAGGTTCGGCGCAAGATTTCTTCAACATTGCGGATCACAGGATCAATTTCCCAGAGTTCAGCTTCGAGCCTGCCTGGACGACTGAAGGTCAGCAGGCGTCTGGACAATGAAGCGCCGGAATCTATTGATTTTAATCTTTCTTCGATAGGCACTTTAACGTCTTTAACGTCTTTAACGTCTTTAACGTCTTTAACGTCTTTAATGTCTTTAATGTCTTTAATGGTCTTGGCGTCGGTTTGCACTGCTTCTTCATTGCCCAGGATGATGCTAAGAACATGATTAAAATCGTGTGCTTTTCCACCGGAGAAGAGCCCCAGAGCAGACATTTTTTGAGATCGTCGTAGCGCCTTATCAGCGTCCTTTAAGGTGTTAATATTGTGAGCGATTCCTTGTAGTCCTTTGACCGTGCCGGTTTTATCCGTCCAATATCTAACACTGTTTGAAATCCATACCCTGCCGCCATTTTTGGCCAGTAGCTGTGCTTCAAAGTTTGTCACGGTACCTTGATTATTTTTGAGTTCTGCCAGCAATTCGGAGCGTTTATTTGGATCGACGTAGTAGTCAGTTAGCACCGTTCCCAGCATCTCTTCAGGACTAAATCCAAGATCTGTACACGAGGGTGATATCCGGATGATCTTTCCATTTAAATCGGTCCGGTACACGATGTCGATGAGGTTCTCGAACAAGTCTAGATATTCAAGTTGGGTTTGTTCAAGGGAGGTGGATTTGTCGGCTGATTGCTTCAGGCTTCTGGACAAGTATTGGTTTAGGTGTCCGATCGCCATAACCATGGTCCCTCCCAGGAAAAACCAGCTGAAAATATGAAGCGCCCACTGAGTTGGGCTAGCAGAGGTTTCCGTTATTGCCGATGCGGGCACTGGCAACCCTAGAGTAGAGGATATCGCGAGCATGGTGGTGAGCAGCAGTAACGTTAGCAACACGAATATTCCTGCCCTGCGCCCTAGCAATAGCGCACCCATGACCGCGGCAAACGGAATCCAGAGACCTGCAGCTAGGGTCACGCCATATTTGTCTAAGCAAAACATCGCGATCATACTCAGAGAAGTAATCGTAAAGTAGGCGCGAGCCTCACAAGACAGATGTCGTCGAAATGTCCAGGTAACCCAGACCAAGATGAACATGATCGTTTGAAAAGAGAAGATGGGTTGCCAGCCAGTATCCAGAGAACGAAGAAGAGACGCACAGAGCATCGGCGCTGAAATGAGCCCCATGGTCAACAAGAAGAGGTTGCAAATAGCCGATCGAATTTCGGCTGATCCCTCGTCATGAGATTGCATGCTAAGGTCTTGTCTGCGGTTGGTTGGTTTTGATATGTACATGGGAAAGACTTTTTTAGATACTCAGGTTCAGTCCGGGAGCATCCTGCATTGAAGCCCCAGAGCATGCTGCTGCGTTTCACGGCGCTCTAGCCTGCTGCTTTTTGCCATCATCTGTCAAGTAGCTGCAGCAGTCTTGATAAGTTGAGTGACGTCTGTCGTTCCGAAAAACCCCTTGGTTCCGTGCCGTCAATCACTGGTGTCTTTCTTGAGATGCTGGTGACTCTCCCAAGCCTTTCACGGAAAATGTCGCTAACTTAGTTATTTTTAGGTTGGGTATGGTAGCGTCCTATCGCCGTCTGTTGCTCGACAGCACCTTGTTCTGGGTATTCGAATACGTTGAAAACCTCCTGCCCCAATGTGCAACCCTTTCGCACTGGATCAGTTTTCTTTTGGCGTTCTCGTTAAACGGTATGGCCGGCCGAGGTTTTTCGTTACTAAACACAGGGTCTGTGAATACGAATCGTATTCATGATGGTTTCATACGCTTCATGCTTTGAAGGCCGTGGGCATAAACATCTTTAAACGCGATAGGTTCCCTCCCTAAGCCATCGGCTACGAGGTTTTCCTTTTAAAGGGCGCAGTTGCTGTCATTGATGCGTTAAAGAGTCGCTTGCTGAAGTTGCAGTAACGAAACGGTCTACTCTACTGCTAAGTTCTGAAGTTATTAGCACAGCAGCGCTTGAGCCTTTCAGGCGGCAAGCCTTATCTCTAGCAGCCACCGAGCTCACTGTCTGGCCCTGACTTTGGGGAAATCCGATGCCAGAGCGGCACCGGATAATCGTGGCTGTTCGTCGGCATGTCAGGCAGAAAATTGGTCCAGATGGTAGTCGGTGTTACCAAATTGGGCTTCAATGACGAGCAGTCGCTTGAAGTAGTGCCCTACTCTCAATTCTTCCGTAACACCCATGCCGCCATGCGTTTGCACTGCGTTTTCACCTACAAAAAATGCAGCCTTGCCAACAAGGTGTTTCAAAGCATGCACACAGCGCTGGGCATCATCGCCGCCTGCAGCGACTTCCATTGTGGCGCGAAAGAGCAGTGATTTGCACTGTTCATATTCCATGAACATCTCGACCATACGATGCTGCAGTACTTGAAAATCTGACAAAGGATGATCAAATTGTTCCCGCGCTTGGGTATAGGCGACCGTATCCTTGTAAAGAATTTCCATGGCTCCGAGCGCTTCTGCAGCAACGGCTAAAATGCCATCATTGATGACCTCGTTCAGCGGGCCAAATCCATTATCGATTTCGCCAAGCAGGTCATCTGCCGTGACGCTAACCCGGTCAAAGGTCAGTTCTGAAGACTGCAGCCCATCAACTGTCGGGAAGCCTTGGACTGTCAGGCCCTCTCGGTCTGCTGGGATCAGCGCGAGGGAAATACCGGACTGATCAACAACGCCTCCACTGGTTCTGAACGAGACAACGAAGGCATCAGCGGTTTTTCCATGCAAAACCATGCACTTAGTGCCTGTCAGGGTGTAACCATCATTGGTTTTGCTACCAGCGATAGCAACATTGTGTGGCTCAAACCCTGAGTCTGGCTCTGCATAAGCCAGAGCAAGTTGCTTTGAACCATCAATGACGACTTCCAGCCAGGCTTTACGTTGTGCTTCATTGGCTACCCGTTTCAATACACCACCACCAAGCACTATGCTGGCAAGGAACGGCTCAAGAACCAGTCCTTTTCCGAATTGCTCCATCAACACCATTGTATCAAGCTGATCACCGCCGAACCCGCCATCGTCTTCGCTGAAAGGTAGCCCCAGCCAACCGAGTTCGGACATGGTTTGCCAGTAGCCCAAGCTGAATCCTGGCGTCTGTTTCACGATGGCGACTCTACTTTCCAGGGCGTAGTTTTCCAGTACAAACCGTTCAATCGAATCCGAAACCAGTTGTTGTTCTTCACTCAAATCAAAATTCATTTCAACGTTCCCTATTTCTTCGTCGACTTAATACCAAGCACTTTTTTGGTAACGATGTCTTTTTGGACTTCGCTGGCACCACCGTAAATAGTGTAAACGCGACTGCTCATATAACCGCCCATGCCACCCCGGGCAAAATCTGGGCCGGCATTAGTGCCGCCCCAAGCCGCGGAGAATTGCCCGCCAGCTTCCATGGTCAACTTTTGTATTCTTTGTTGAATGTCGGTTCCCTTGAGTTTCAAGATTGAAGACTCAGGCCCCGGCGCCGTGCCAGCGCTGGCTGTTGCTAGGCTTCTGAGTTCTGTGTACTCAACTGCCATTAAATCAATTTCGAGTGCCGCGACTTTGGACTTAAAGCTGGGTACATCCATTAGGCTGCCATTACCACGTTTCACACTGCTGGCTTTTTGTTTTAAATCTTCCAGGGCAACGATGGAGTTCGAGATACCAGCAATACCTGTTCGCTCGTGCTCAAGTAAACCCTTCGCATAGGTCCAGCCTTTACCTTCTACACCCACACGGTTTTCCACAGGTACTTTGATATCAGTAAAGAAAACCGTGTTGACGCTATGTGAACCACCCAATGTAATAATTGGCTTAACTTCGATGCCTTCCTGCTTCATCGGAAACAGCAGGAAAGTGATACCCTCTTGTTTGATACCCGCGTCGCTGGTGCGTGTCAGACAAAAGATCCAGTCTGCAATATGCGCCATTGTGGTCCAGATTTTGGTGCCATTAACCACATAGTGGCTGCCGTCTTCAGACAGCACCGCCTTTGTCTTAAGACTGGCAAGGTCTGAGCCGGCGCCGGGCTCGGAGTATCCCTGGCACCAGTTAACTTTCCGTGCCCGGATGTCTGGCAAAAATCGTTCCTGCTGTTCTTCTGATCCATGGGCCATCAGCACAGGGCCTAACATGCTTAGCCCAAAAGGCATGTCCCAAGGTGTGCTCGATCTGGCCGTCTCTTTCTGCCAGATATAATGCTGGTTCGGCGTCCAGCCAGGGCCACCAAATTTGGCAGGCCATTTGGGGACATCCCAGCCACCTTTTTCTTTGGCTTTCTCAAACCAGTCCATTCGCCATTTGTTTGGATCCTCACCATCTTTGTAGGCATTGCCGGCAAGGAACTCTCTTACCTCAGTCTCAAAAGAGAGGTCTTCGTTACTCAGTTTAATATCCATCAATTGGTTCCAACAGCTATCGGGTGAAGCCAATATATCAAAACTAGAACTAAATACTAGAATAATGTTCTAATTAGGTATGTCACGAAAAAACCAGACCAGTGAATTGAAAGCCCGTGTAATGGAAGTGGCGCTTGGTCATTTCTCGGAAGTGGGTATCGAGCGAACCAACGTAAGCAATATCCTGACGGACGCAGGGTGCTCCGTGGGGAGTCTTTACCACCACTTTGGCAATAAAGAGGGAATCGCCGAAGCGGTTTTCATCGACGGCGTTAATCAATTTAACTCCCGTCTGCTGGCGGCCCTTTTACCCAGAAGAACCGCCGATAAGGGGATCAAAGCGATAGTGACCTTTTGCTGCGAATGGGTGACCAACCAACCGGAACTCGCCGGTTTTTTGCTGTCACGAGAAGTGACGCTTTCGGACAATGCGAAACGTGAGCTTCGTAAGATGGATCGCGCATTTGGCCAGTCGATTTATGACTGGTTTGTGCCTCATGTGAAGTCAGGAGCGCTGCTTGAATTGCCCACTAGTATGTATGTACCGTTGATTTGCGGGTCTACGCTCGAATATTCCCGCCTCTGGTTATCTGGTAGGAATAATCGTTCGCCGGCGGAGGTGGCCTCTATTCTCGCAGAAGCCGCTTGGCAGTCAGTGAAGCATAATCTTTGATCACTGGTCTGTTGGCGCTGATATGATTTGCTGAATCTTTAGGGCAGATTCCAACTGGCGGGGGTAGTGTCTTTGCTATTAACCCACATGCCCAGACAGATGAACCGTGAGCTAAAGGCGATCGAAGGAACTCAGGAAGCTGGGCCTATCACGTCACTGTAATCTCATTGATAGATCGATCGCTTCAGTGTGTTTCGTGAGCGCGCCTATTGAAATGTAATCGACGCCCGTGGACGCTATTTTCCTCAATTCGTCAGAGGTCTCAATACCACCGGAGGCCTCCAGTTTGATGCCCGTACCTGATGCCACACCGACTGCGCTGCGCATATCCTCCAGCGTAAAGTTATCAAGCATGATCCAGTCTGGGCTGGCCTTGATCGCTTCAGCCAGTTGTTCCAGGTTTTCAACTTCTACTTCAACACGAAGATCGCCGTGCAGTTGTCTTGCGGTTTCAATCGCGGCAGTGATTGAGCCAGAGGCTTCTATGTGATTTTCCTTAATGAGAAAGGCGTCAAATAGGCCAATTCTGTGATTCTCAGCGCCGCCGGTTCTAACGGCGTATTTTTGAGCTAGCCGAAGCCCAGGAATCGTCTTGCGTGTGTCTAGAAGGGTAGCGCCCGTTCCCTCAACCATCTGGACATAGGTGTTTGTTCGGGTGGCGGTACCAGAAAGTAGCTGAAGAAAGTTCAACGCCGTGCGCTCCGCTGTCAGCAAGCTTCTCGCCTTGCCTTTCAGTTCCAACAGCAGAGTATCAGCCCGTACCTGATCGCCATCCTTGATATGCCATTCAGGGATAATGCCAGGGTCCACCTGCCTCAGGACTTCATCCACCCACGGGCGACCACAGATCACTGCGGGCTGTCGGGTGATAATTTTCGCATGAGCCTGTTTTTCCGGAGCAACCAAAGATGCGGTAACGTCGCCTTCACGAATGTCTTCGTCAAGTGCTCTGCTTACGGTGTTTGTCAGTTCGTGAAAGTAGTCCATTAGTTCAGCCAGATTTTTGTTTTAGAGTCAGCGTGTCAGCCTGCTGGCTGAATTCGATTTGGCCAAGGGCACTCATTCCCAGAAGAATTGCGCCTTCCATGTTAGGGTTAATGCTGGCGTCGATGTTGATCAGCCTGATTTCCCCCAAGTGAAGCTCGTCGATACGGGTTTGGTAAATCGTCACAGGCCCGTTCGCGGTCATCGCTCTGCCACGCATCCCGTAAGGCAGACCTAGTCTTCGTGCGGTGCTTTCCGGCACAACGACATCGGTGGCGCCGGTATCTAATAGAAATACTACATCTTCGCCGTTGATCTGGCCTACAAGCATATAATGCCCTTGCCGATTCCGTTTTAGGGGAACCTCAATGCTTTCGGCATAGATGCGTGAGGTAGGGTCGGAATTTGGATTTCTCCGGTCTTCTTCGACCTCACCAAAAAAAAATGTCAGGAAGACCATGCCGAGTACAACGCCGGCAGTCATCATGCCCTGTCCTGTCTTTGTCACGTTCATGAGCGGCCGTTGCCGGTTGGAAAGGTTGGTATTCTATCGGGATGATATGATCTCGTCGAATAGGTAAGTGAGATTTAAGATGTCAGTGGTAGAACATCTCATAAATGTGGCAAGGCAGTTGCCTAGCCCTAACCAGGATGAACGCCCCTATGGGGAGATAAGCCTGATCGTCGTGCACGGTATTAGCCTGCCAGCGGGAGAATTTGGCGGACAGCAGGTGTGCGAACTGTTTACCAACTCTCTGGATGTATCCTGCCCTGAACTGGCGGCACTAGAGGGTGTAAAAGTCAGCAGCCATCTTTTTATTCGTCGAACGGGTGAGCTTATTCAGTTTGTGCCATTTAATCGACGTGCCTGGCACGCAGGTGTATCCAGCTTTAATGGTCGTGAACACTGTAATGACTTCTCGATCGGCATCGAACTGGAAGGAGTCGACACCATTGCCTACGAAGACGCTCAATACGAAGTCTTGTCTGACGTCTGTGCGAGCCTGATGGCGAATTACGGAATCATGGATATAACGAGTCATAGCATTATTGCGCCGAGCCGAAAGACTGATCCGGGCCCGGCATTTAGCTGGACAACGTTGAGCCGCAAATTGGCTCGGAAATTGTGAAAACGACTTTGTTGTTGTGTCTTTTCTGGTCTGTAACGTTGTTTGCAGATATTAGGGTAGTCGATGATTCCGGTACTGCGGTATTGTTAGCTGAACCAGCGGGCAAAATTGTCAGCTTGTCCCCGCATCTCACTGAACTTCTTTTTAGCCTGGGCGTAGGTGATCGAATCGAAGCGACTGTGGATTTTTCTGATTACCCAGAGGCTGCCTTAAAGATCCCAAGGCTGGGTAATGCGTTTTCGGTCAGCGTAGAGGCCGTGATCGAGCAATCCCCGGATCTGATCGTGGCATGGATGACAGGTGGTAATCACAGGACTTTTGAGCAATTAAGAGCGCTCGGATATCCGGTTTTTGTGAATGAAGCTAGTAGCCTTGTAGACATCGCGGCGGCGGTTCAACAGCTGGGCGTTTTGGTCGGGAAACCTAGGCGAGGACGTGAACTCGCGGAAGATTTCAAGGTGGGGCTGGAGAGGCTCAAGCAATCAAACCGTGACGCGGATTCGCCGAAAGTGTTTTTTCAGATATCGGATGCCCAGCTCTACACGGTCAATAGTCAACATCTCATTGGCCAGGCGATTGAGATCTGTGGCGCTGAGAACATCTTTTCCGATGTCGAGTTCTTCGTTCCAATGGTCTCTTATGAAAGCGTCGTGGAACGTAACCCAGATTTCCTGGTTGTATCCAGTCCCTATCCTGAATACAAAAGCGTTTGGAATGAACGCTGGGAGAATCTTGGTTGGAGTGGCCGTGTCAGGACCATAGATGCGTCACTCATTACGCGACCCAGCCTAAGGATGCTTGAAGGTATAAAAGTGCTCTGCGAGACTATTGGTCAATAAAGGCTTCAAGTTTATTCGTTAACTCCTCACTGTCGTTTTCGTTAACATAAGGGTGCACTTTTAAAAACTAACCCTCTGGAGGTTAAGATGGCACAGGACTCTCTGACAGACATTGATCCGGTTGAGAGTGAGGAGTGGCTCGAGGCGATCATTTCGGTCATTGAGAATGAAGGCGTCGAGCGCGCCCAGTATCTCCTGCAGCGACTGTCTACCAAAGTCACGGAAACCGGAGCGCAGTTACCTTACGCAATTAATACCCCCTACCGGAACACTATCCCCGTCAGCAAAGAAGCTCGCATGCCCGGTGATCTTTTCATGGAGCGTTCCATTCGCTCGCTGATTCGTTGGAACGCCATGGCAATGGTGATGCGAGCGAACCTAAAGGACGGAACGCTAGGGGGGCATATTTCAAGCTTTCAGTCGAGTGCCACCCTTTACGATGTGGGTTTTAACTACTTCTTCCGCGGAACAACTGAGGAGCAACTCGGTGATCTGGTCTATATACAGGGGCACTCCGCGCCTGGCATTTACGCCAGGTCTTTCCTGGAAGGGGGTCTTTCGGAAGAGCAACTTGATAAATTTCGCCAGGAAGTTGACGGAGATGGATTGTCGTCCTATCCGCATCCTTGGCTCATGCCGGACTATTGGCAATTCCCAACGGTTTCGATGGGGCTGGGTCCACTGCAGGCAATTTACCAGGCGCATATCATGAAGTATCTGGACCATCGGGGCATCGCCAGTCGCGGTTCCCGAAAAGTCTGGTGCTTCGCGGGCGATGGTGAAATGGATGAGCCGGAATCCCAAGGTGCGATTTCACTGGCTGGTCGAGAGAATCTGGATAACCTGGTCTTTGTCGTCAATTGTAATTTGCAGCGGCTGGATGGTCCTGTTAGGGGTAATGGAAAAATTATCCAGGAGTTGGAAGGTGTTTTCCGTGGAGCAGGATGGAATGTCATCAAGGTGGTTTGGGGTAGGCAGTGGGATCCTCTTTTCGAGAAGGATAAGCTTGGGTTGCTGCAACAGCGAATGGATGAAGCGGTTGATGGCGAGTACCAAAACTATAAAAGCAGATCCGGAGCCTACACTCGCGAGCATTTCTTTGGAAAGTATCCTGATCTTTTGAAGATCGTGGAGGATCTTACGGACGAGGATATCTTCCGTTTAAACAGAGGGGGCCATGATCCTTACAAGGTCTATGCTGCTTATGAAGCAGCTACCACCCACTCTGGGCAACCCACGGTCATTCTGGCAAAAACGGTTAAGGGATATGGATTAGGACCCGCGGGTGAGGCTCAGAACTACACGCACTCCGTCAAAAAACTGGACCTGGAGGGACTAAAGGATTTCAGGGACCGGTTTGATATTCCAATATCAGATGCAGACCTGGATAAGGTGCCCTATTACCGCCCGCCGGAAGATAGTACAGAGATGCGCTACCTTAAGCAGCGAAGGTCTTCCTTGGGAGGTTCACTGCCACGCAGAAAGTCTGACTTTGAAGCACTAACGATTCCACCTTTGTCGGTGCTGAAGTCCCTTCTGAAAGGTACCGGCGATAGAGAAATTTCTACCACCATGGCGTTCGTTAGAATTCTTAGTACCTTGATCAAAGATAAGCAGATTGGCGAACGCATCGTGCCAATAGTTCCGGATGAAGCAAGAACATTCGGAATGGAAGGCATGTTCCGGCAACTCGGTATTTATTCCTCAGGTGGTCAGTTGTATGAACCCACGGATACAGATCAAATCATGTACTACCGTGAGGATAAAAAAGGCCAGGTGCTTGAGGAAGGTATTAATGAGGGTGGTGCGTTTGCGGCGTGGTTAGCTGCTGCAACGTCATACAGCAATAATGAAACGCCCCTTATTCCCTTCTATGTTTTCTATTCCATGTTCGGCTTTCAAAGAATCGGCGACCTTTGCTGGGCAGCGGGTGACCTGCAGGCACGTGGTTTTCTGCTGGGTGGAACCTCTGGGCGCACGACGCTAAATGGTGAAGGATTGCAGCATCAGGATGGCCATAGCCATATTTTGGCTGCCACAGTACCCAATTGTGTTTCCTATGATCCTACCTATGCCTACGAGCTTGCGGTGATTATCAGGCAAGGGCTGCAGGAAATGTATGTAGAAAAGTTGCCGCGCTATTACTACATCACGATTATGAACGAAAATTACGCACAACCTGCAATTCCTGAGGGGGTAGAAAAGGGGATTCTTCGTGGCCTCTACCGCCTGCAGAAAAACTCGACAGAGAATTCGGAAAAGGTCGTCCAATTGTTCGGGTCGGGCACTATTTTGAGGGAATCTATTGCTGCAGTGGCGTTGCTGCAAAAAGATTTTGGGGTAACAGCAGATGTCTGGAGTGTTACTAGCTTTAACGAGCTTCGACGCGAGGGGCTTAGCGTACATCGGTGGAATATGTTGCATCCTGAGGACGAACCCGGGCTTAGTTATGTCGAAGAGTGCTTGGATGGAGTCGATGGTCCTGTGATCGCGGCAACGGATTATATGAAAGCTTATGCGGACCAGATTCGGGAGTTTGTGCCGGGGCAGTATTCGGTGCTGGGTACGGATGGGTTTGGCCGGAGCGATACTCGCAAACGGCTCAGGAAGTTTTTCGAGGTAGACCGATACTACATAACAGTGGCCGCGTTATCGGCATTAGCTCATGAAAAGGTTATTGATGCTGCGCAGGTAACGAAGGCAATTGAACTTTATGGGATTGATCCAGACAAGCCAGACCCAGTGACGTTGTAAGGAGTCGTTAATGTTAGAGCAAATACTCGTGCCCGACGTGGGTGAAGCAGAGGACGTGGAAGTTATCGAACTCTTGGTGGCGGTAGGTGATGTCATTGATGCCAATACTTCTCTGGTTGTACTCGAGTCGGACAAGGCCAGTATGGAAATACCGTCTCCCTGCGCCGGGACGATTAAGTCATTCTCGGTTTCCGAGGGGGATAAGGTAAGTGAAGGTTCACTTCTTGCCGAGATTGAGACCATTGAAAAAGCTGATGCCGGTAAAGTGACGCCAGGGTCGGTCACGGCTGCTGTGTCCATAACGCCAGTGTCTGTCACCCCGGTTTCGGTAACATCAGCACCAAAGAAAATGGAAACCTTGAACGTTATTCTCGTACCGGATGTCGGAGACGTACAGGAGATTGTTGTGGCAGAGGTGCTGGTCCGCCAGGGAGACCTGCTTGAAGATGGTGACTCCATCGTTGTCCTTGAGTCAGACAAGGCAAGTATGGAGATCCCGACAGAAGTCGCGGGCGTTGTCCGGGAGGTCTTCGTCAACGAAGGTGATGAGCTTCATGAGGGCGACCCCTTGATGACGATTGTTGCTTTGGTGCCGATTGAGAGTGCTTCTAAGAGTGCTGGGGGGGTTACCGATACAAGTTTTTTAGAAACCCCCGGGCTCAATGTAGCCGAAACGCCGGCAAAGGCAGTCACGGAATTGATGCGGTCAGATAGCCCGTCCGATAAGCACCCGGTGCAGGAAACTAAAACAGGTGGTGTTCACGCGGGTCCTGCCGTGCGGAAACAGGCCCGGGAATATGGCGTAAATATCACGGAGGTTACTGGCACGGGGCGCAAGGCCCGTATTCTCAAGGAAGATATACAGCACTTTGTCAAAGCAAGTATCGCGGCCAAGGGCGCTTCAGGTGGTTCGGGAATACCAGAGATAGCGCAGGTGGACTTCACGAGGTGGGGTGAAGTGGAGGTCAGGCCGCTCAGCCGCATTAGAAAGGCGAGCGCGAAAAATCTGCATAAAAGCTGGTTGAATGTGCCGCTTGTTACCCAGTTTGACGAGGCGGATATTACGGACCTTGAGGCTTTTCGTCAGGCCCAAAACCTGGAATTGCAATCCAGTGGGGTTAAAGTGACGCCGCTCGCTTTCTTGATCAAGGCCACCGTCGATGCTTTGAAGAAATACCCGCAATTTAATGCCTCGATCGCCAGTGATTACGACCACTTGGTGCTCAAGAAGTACTACCACATCGGTGTTGCGGTAGAGACCGAGGACGGGTTGGTTGTGCCAGTACTCAAAGACGCTGACAGGAAAGGTGTTATCCAGCTTGCGCAGGAAAGCGCTGGGTTGGCTCGGCTGGCACGTGACAAGAAATTACCGATGGACGCCATGCAGGGTGCGACGTTTACCATTTCAAGTCTCGGAGGAATTGGCGGTACGGCATTCACACCCATTGTGAATGCCCCGGAAGTGGCGATTCTGGGCGTGTCTAGATCAAAAATGGCACCTGTATATGACGGAAAGACATTTAGGCCCCGGCTTATGTTGCCGCTGTCTCTTTCCTACGATCATCGGGCAATCGATGGGGCAGAGGCCGCCAGATTCACGTCTCATTTGGCCTCAGTATTGTCAGACATCCGACGGGTGATGATGTGATAAGTTATGTTGAGGCTTCAACCTTAACCCTGATTAGAGCCTTGGGGATATGGTTTCACTTGGGCTTTGGATTGAGCGGGAAAGGCTGATCACTGTGCGGCAGG
>Ga0206131_10001091_pt1 | contig 35788 bp, 28 predicted proteins | sample Helgoland_Spring_FD_148636 | JGI IMG/M metagenome (GOLD analysis project Ga0206131, IMG submission 148636) | Pelagic subsurface seawater microbial communities from Kabeltonne, Helgoland, North Sea - Helgoland_Spring_Bloom_20160517_1 | ecosystem: Environmental > Aquatic > Marine > Epipelagic ... | reverse complement strand
TCAAGCCTATTGTTAGTAAAAATACCTAAAGCCGCCCCATTACGAGGCGGCTTTTGTGTTTTGCGGCGTCTGATCTGCTGCTAAAACATGCCAGCAGACAGATTTTTTTGGTGACCTCGGCGGGACTCGAACCTGCTACCTACAGATTAGGAATCTGTCGCTCTATCCTGATGAGCTACGAGGCCGTTAAGCCGTTTCTACCTTCATTCACGCTACTTTTCCAGTCTAACGCTTATAGCTATCTTCGTAGCGGATAATATCATCCTCGCCAAGATAGCTTCCAGTCTGTACTTCGATAATGGTCAACGGCTTATCTGTATGATTGGATAAACGGTGTTTTTGGCCGACTTCGATATAGGTCGACTGATTTACCTCTAGCGTAAATTCCTTATCTTCAATCTGAATCGTTGCATGCCCATCGGTTACAACCCAATGCTCCGAGCGATGTTTGTGGCTTTGCAAAGAGAGCCGTCCACCAGGATAAACATGTAATCGTTTCACCTGATAGCCTTGTGCTATTACAAGGCTCTCAAACCAGCCCCACGGACGCCAGTCTCGCGCATGCTGTTCAGCCTGTGATATCTGTTCTATTTTCAACAGCTCCACAGCTTTTTTCACAGACTGAGTTTTCGATAAGTCAGCAACCAGCACAGCATCAGACATCGCAACAGCCACAATATTACTGACGCCCGCAGCAACAAGTGCCTGCCCCTCTACAGCAGACCATAGCAAACTATTTTCTGTATCTATTTGAACAGTATTGCCTTTGATGAGGTTGCCTGATGCATCCACATCATCCACACCATGGGCTAATTGATGTTTCACAGCCTGCCAGTCACCTAGATCAAGCCAGCTACCTGCGAATTTCACAACCAGAATATTATCAGCTTTCTCCATCAGAGCATAGTCAACTGAGTCAGCTATAATAGCCGACCAACTTGTCGCCTCAAGGCGCAGAAAATCCAAATCACCTGTCATTCCTGCAACAGCTTTTTCAACCATCTGCATCATGTCAGGAACAAGCAGCAGGCCCGCATCAAGAAAGGTCTGGCTGGCTGCCATGAAAATCCCTGCATTCCAGAGATAACGGCCACTATTCAGCATAGCCTGTGCGCGTTCTAAATCTGGCTTTTCATGGAAGGCCCGCACAGGTATCGCAAAATCACTATCTGAGCTCTCCTCATATTCAATATAGCCATATCCCACTTCGGGCCGGTCTGGGTGAATGCCAAAGGTCAGGATATTCCCGCCACTTGCTGGCATGATGCTGGCCTCAATCATCTTTGTGAAGGCTGCCTCATCGGGAATCGCATGGTCAGATGACATCACGACCATGAGAGCGTCACTATCATGATCCTGCAGATAGCGTGCTGCTGCAAGAATTGCTGGGGCTGTGTTTTTGCCCTCTGGCTCAAGCAGAATAGCCGTTGGCTTAATGCCTAATTCGGCAAGTTGCTGCGCTGCAATAAAACGATAATCAGAGGATGTAATAATAATAGGTGGCGCAAAGTTAGCCCCGGTGCAGCGCCCACATGCTTGCTGAAACAAGGTTTGCTCACCGACCAGTTGCACAAACTGCTTTGGCATAGATTTTCGGGATATAGGCCAAAGACGAGTTCCTGACCCTCCACATAAAATAATTGGATAAATGAGAGCCATTATGGATATCTTTCTAGCAGTCGTTACCTATCAATAAAACATGAGAATTCATACCAAGTGACTGGCACTAATGATCAAGAACATGATTTAAGAATAAGCAGATACTGGCGGAAAATCAATGCTATCGCCTGCTCTAATGAGCAATGTTCATCAAGAGTTCAAGATGTTGTCTGGCAGGCCAGCTGTGCGGCATAGCTCTGCCTGACGCTGCTGTAATAATGATGTATCAAAATCATCTATAAGGTCGTGAAACAGCCGGTGCCAGTTTACTTCTGCTCCTAGATGCATAAACACAGACCCTAATCCAACCGCCGCTCTATCCATAAGGACAAATTCGCGCGGTGGTTTGATACCACCAATGCGCTTGAGTTCCTGATGAACTTTCTCAGCTAACTCTCTTCCCGCCGAGCCATTGCGAACCTGCTGGATGGGCCGAACCTCATCTGAGAGAAGCGGTGCGTAAATAAATTCTGCCCAGATATTGAGAATAGAAATCGCCTCTTCATCAAGGCCATGAAAGCCCCATTGCTCATAGGCTTTACGGGCTAAGTCCGTGTTTCCATCACGCAATGCTTTATAAAGGTCGATAACACCACCCACAAATTCAGGCCTGAAAATCCGAATAGACCCAAAATCCATCAGATTAATATTGAGCTCGCTATCAATCGAATAATTTCCAAGATGAGGATCGCCGTGGATAACACCATAATAGTAAAACGGGACATACCAGGCCCGGAACATATTCATGGCGACTTGATTACGATCTTCCTGAGAGGGGTTTGTGGCAAGCCATGCCATCAGCTTCTGGCCTTCAAGCCATGTCATGGTAAGGGCGCGCGGCGATGAAAGCTCTGTTACAACTTCTGGCAAACGGACATTATCTTCACGTTCAAGCATTAAACGATAAAGCTGCAAATTGGCAGCTTCGCGGCCGTAATCAAGTTCTTCGCGTAAACGGTCAGACAATTCAGTATGGATATCAGCTGTCGAAATTGCATTGTCAAACCGCTCATAAAGCTGAAAGACAAGCTTTAGCTGGCGTAAATCTGCATCAATAGCTGATGCCATGTCAGGGTATTGAAGCTTTACAGCAAGCGCACGGCCATCATGTGCAGTTGCCTTATGCACCTGCCCTAAAGAGGCGGCTGAGATAGCCTGCCGCTCGAATGTCTTAAATTTTGACTGCCAGTCAGCGCCAATTTCTGCAGACATGCGGCGTTTTACAAACAGCCATCCCATGGAGGGCGCATCAGCCTGCAATGCAGCAAGTTCTTCGGCATATTCAGGCGGCAGCGCATCTGGGATGGTTGATAGAATCTGAGCCACTTTCATTAATGGCCCTTTCAGCCCGCCAAGAGCCTCTCTTAATTGAACAGCATGTTTAGATCGGTCAATTTCCATACCAAGGTAGCGCTCACTTGCTAGACGGGCGGCAAGACCTGACATCGTAGTGGTCACACGTGCATATCGCTTAAGGCGTCCCCCTACTCCCGATTTATTATTATAATCAGCCATCGACCCATACCCTTTCAGAACGGCAACACCGCCATAATGCTCACCGTATTGATATAGTCTGCGAAAAGAAAATGGCGACAGAAAAAACAAATTTTCTTCTGCGTGAATAAACTTAAAGGCTCTTTCTATTCGTAAATAGCACAAAGCCTTCTTTATAAAGGTTTTGTGGTGACAGCAAGAGCTTAAAAATTGTAGTCTGTTCCGACTATATTAAGCATTTCGTTAATTCATGGTTTTTCAAGGAGGATGGTGTGAAAATTGGCGCCCCTGTAGAAAGTGCAGCTGATGAAGCGCGTGTCGCGCTGACCCCGGATAGTGCACGACAACTCGCAAAGCTCGGTCATAGTTGCATCATTCAGAAAGGCGCCGGAAAGGCCGCTGGTTTCTCGGATGATACATATAAAGAAGCCGGTGTTGAAATTGCGGCAACCGCCGCTGCGCTTTTCAAAGCTGCAGATGTTATTATCAAGGTTCAGCGCCCGAACGATGCCGAACTTAAACGGTTATCAGCCGATAAAACGCTGATCAGTTTTTTCTGGCCCGGCCAGAATGAAAAAGCCCTAAAAGCTGTGGCTTCTACTGGTGCGAGCGCTATTGCAATGGATATGGTGCCACGTATTAGTCGGGCGCAGAAAATGGATGCGCTGTCATCGATGGCTAATATCGCCGGATATCGTGCTGTTATCGAAGCCAGTAATAATTTTGGCCGATTTTTCACAGGTCAGATTACGGCAGCTGGTAAAGTGCCGCCTGCCAAGGTTTTGGTTATCGGGGCAGGCGTTGCTGGCCTTGCTGCAATCGGGACAGCACAATCACTTGGCGCAATTGTGCGGGCCTTTGATGTTAGGCCTGAAGTAGCAGAACAGATTGAATCAATGGGCGCAGAATTCCTGATGCTCGAATTTGACGAAGATGGTTCTGGTGATGGTGGGTATGCAAAGCCAGCCTCGCCTGAATTCATTGAAAAAGAAATGGCGCTGTTCAGAGAGCAAGCGCCTGAAATTGACATTGTCATCACAACAGCCCTTATCCCGGGACGGCCTGCTCCTAAATTATGGCCTGCTGAGATGGTCAAGTTGATGAAGCCTGGTTCTGTCATTATTGACCTTGCAGCAGAACAGGGCGGAAACTGCGACCTGACTGTTGTTCATAAAATTATTGAGACAGATAATGGGGTAAAGATTGTTGGCTATACAGACTTCCCAAGCCGCATGTCTGCCCAGAGCTCAACGCTCTACGCAACCAATATCCGTCATATGCTTGATGATCTGACACCTGAAAAAGATGGTGTTTTGAATGTTAATATGGATGATGATGTTATCCGCGGCGCAACAATCGCGCATCAGGGTGATGTTACGTTTCCGCCGCCACCTCCCAAGATTCAGGCGATTGGAAAACAGGCATCAGCCCCTACAGCACCTGAGCCAACAGCACAGGAAAAGGCAGCTGCAGCCTTAGCAGCTGAGCGGGCGTCTGGTCGCAGACAGGTTGGGTTACTTGTTGCTGGCGGACTTTTCATGGCCTTGCTTGGCGGTTATGCGCCAGCCGCTTTCATGCAGCATTTGATTGTGTTTGCGCTATCCTGTTTCGTTGGTTTTCAGGTTATCTGGAATGTGAGCCATGCCCTTCATACACCGTTGATGGCAATTACGAACGCTATCTCCGGCATTATAATTATTGGTGCGCTTCTGCAAATTGATTCACCCACCGGGATAGTTGGCATTCTGGCGGCTGTTTCGGTGCTGATTGCAACAATCAATATTGTTGGCGGCTTTATGGTGACACGCCGCATGCTGGCAATGTTCCAGAAGAGCTAGGGAGTAGATAAAATGAGCGTGAATTTTGTAACAGCGATTTATATCGCATCGAGCGTTCTGTTTATTCTGGCCCTTGGCGGCCTGTCTAATCAGGAAAAAGCAAAACGTGCCGTCTGGTATGGCATCATCGGGATGGCACTTGCGATTGCAGGAACAATATTAGGCCCGAACGTGACCATCTCTACATGGCTTCTGCCAATGCTTGGTATCGGCGCGATTATTGGCGCCATTGTTGCCATGCGGGTTGAAATGACAGGCATGCCGCAACTCGTCGCCGCCTTGCATTCCTTTGTCGGCCTTGCTGCCGTCTTCATTGGTCTCAATTCTGACATGGACCCGCCGGCTGGCTTAATGGGTGCTGAACTTATCATTCATGAAGTTGAGATTTTCGTCGGTGTGTTTATTGGTGCAATAACCTTTACAGGCTCTGTGATTGCCTATGGTAAGCTGTCAGGCATTCTGAATGGCAAGCCTCTTACCTTGCCAGGACGTCATGCGTTGAACCTTATCATGGTGCTTGCCTGTATCGGTCTTGGGGCAATGTATGTTAATCATGCTGGACCGTGGACATTATGGGCGATGACAGCCATTGCCTTTATCTTTGGCGCCCATTTAGTGCTGGCAATTGGCGGCGCTGACATGCCGGTTGTTGTCTCGATGTTGAACTCATATTCAGGCTGGGCAGCTGCAGCAACAGGCTTCCTGCTTGGTAATGATTTGCTGATTGTAACAGGCGCTCTTGTTGGTGCGTCCGGCGCTATCCTATCCTATATTATGTGCCGCGCTATGAACCGGAATTTCCTATCGGTTATTCTTGGGGGGTGGGGCACAAGCACCGGACCACAAATGGAAGTTGAAGGCGAAATGATTGCAACCGATGTTGCGTCTGTTGCGTCTGATATTTCAGAAGCAAGTTCGGTTATCATTGTGCCGGGTTATGGCATGGCGGTAGCGCAAGCCCAGTCAGCTGTGTCTGAGCTTACACGCCGTCTTCGGGATCGTGGTAAATCGGTTCGTTTTGCCATTCATCCTGTTGCCGGACGCCTGCCGGGACATATGAACGTCCTGCTAGCAGAAGCAAAAGTGCCTTATGATATTGTTCTGGAAATGGATGAAATCAACGAAGATTTCAATGATACAGATATCGTCATTATTCTGGGTGCTAACGATATTGTGAACCCTGCTGCACAAGAAGACCCTAATAGCCCGATTGCCGGCATGCCAGTGCTTGAAGTCTGGAAGGCCCGTCAGGTTATTATTTCTAAACGTGGACAGGGTCGCGGATATTCAGGTATCGAAAACCCGCTCTTCTTCAAGGATAATTCGCGGATGCTTTATGGCGATGCTAAATCGTCACTCGACCAGATACTAGCCGAAATTGGCAGCTAGCCGCCTGAACTTAACGATAACTAAAAAGCCCTCAGAGTTCTCTGAGGGCTTTTTAGTGCGTTACTGCCTTATCTCTCTTGCGATGTCGTCCCATCAGATGCAACTAGGTTGCGGGTTGCCAGCGCAAGGGCAATCGCACTCCACATGAAGATATTATTCCACTGGCCAAAGAAGTCAGCTGTTGTTTGAATGGGGAAAAATAAACCTAGTGGCACGATAAAGGCTGTTGCTGCAAGAACGTTAGCGCGCCCACGCATCCCCGTTACAAAGCAAAACCAGATAATAGATATAATCATGATAGACCCAAAAATCAGGCCAATAATGCCGGTCTCACCCAGCATCTGAAGGTAATAATTATGCGGGTGGGTATTACAATCCACTTCTGGGACATGCTGGGTTAATTCATCACATAAAATACGATAATTCGCTGTCCCAATTCCGAGAATCGGTGCCTCTTCATAGACCACCACAGCCCCATACATCACCCTATAATAAGGGCTTCCTGCATCAACAGGCATTTGATTCATAAACTGTTGGGTAAAACGGTTCCCCGTATCTGGCGTTACGGTAAAGACTGTGGCAATAGCAAGAATTTCAATAAGAATAAGAGCGCCATACCGATAAAGGCTAGGACGCCATATCAGGCCCGCTAACATCCCGCCACAGGCACGCAAGATAAAATTTATCCGCTCGCCTGTAATCACCGAAAGAATAATGGTTATCAGCGAGGCAAGAGATGCCCAGCCTCGCACGGACTTATAAGGCGAGACTGCCAGTGCAATCATAACAGCAAAGGCAGGCAACCCAACTTTTGTTAAATAATTTCCCGGCACTAAATCACCATAGGGCCATGATAACCGGCCATTTTGAGGACCTATGATCAAAATTTCAGCTGTTAGAATACCGGTCATAACCATCATACCGATAGCTGTTGACATAAACATGGCATATAAAAGTCGTTTATCCTGCCCAAGCCAATAGACGCTTGCCATGGCAAATAACGGAAACCGTATCCAGATGAAAGCTTCCCCTAATGAATAGGCTGGAATGGCTGAAACAGCGGCTGAAAGAAGGCAGACACCCCAGAAGAGAAAGGCTGCCCGCACCCAAAATGCCCGCAAAAAAAACCCGTCCCGTTTGATGACCGCGCGGACAACAAAGGCAAGCGCTAATATAGTTAGCCAAGCATCAGCAGGGCTTCTCTCAATCAAGAGGATAAACGGGCCAAGTAGCCAGAATATCTGAAACCCTCGCTGCCACCGCGGTGCCTCAGCAAGCGCGACCCTACTGTCATTCACGAGTTTTGATATTATATCGCGAAGTGAAATTTGATGAGAAACTGACATTGCATATTCCATGTTAAACGTTGTCTAGCAGAGCCACCTTTTAGGTTTGTCTGTCCTTTCCCATCATCATAAGAAATTCAGTGAAAGGTTATTTTGCGAGAACTTTTTTAAAATAGGCGATTGTATCAACAAGCCCCTCGGCAAGGCCAATAGATGGTTGCCAGCCAAGCTCAGACTGCGCCAAACTAATATCAGGCTTTCGCTGTTTAGGGTCATCTTGTGGTAACGCCAGATGGACTAGCTTAGAGCGACCACCAACCTGCTTCAAAACCTCTTCGGCGAGCTCTAGCATGGTGAATTCTTTTGGATTGCCGATATTAACCGGTCCGGTAAATCCGTCCCTACTATTCATCATACCCATCATGCCAGACAGCAAATCATCGACATAACAAAAAGACCGTGTCTGCATGCCATCACCATAAATTGTGATATCATCACCCTTGAGCGCCTGAACAATGAAATTGGAGACAACGCGCCCATCATCAGGATTCATGTTCGGGCCATAAGTATTAAAAATTCGCACGACTTTTATATCTACATTATGCTGTCTATGATAGTCGAAGAACAGCGTTTCAGCGCACCGCTTGCCTTCATCATAACAGGCACGTACGCCAATAGGGTTTACCCGCCCCAAATAGTCTTCGGTTTGTGGATGCACCTCTGGGTCGCCATAGACTTCGCTCGTAGAGGCCTGAAGAATTCGTGCATTCACGCGCTTTGCCAATCCAAGCATATTGATTGCACCATGAACCGAAGTCTTTGTTGTTTGCACAGGGTCATATTGGTAATGAATAGGGCTGGCTGGACAGGCTAGGTTATATATTTGGTCAACTTCAAGATATAACGGGAATGTAACATCATGCCGTATCACCTCAAAATTCGGGTGAGCGGTCAAATCAGAAATATTTTGCTTGCTGCCTGTAAAATAATTATCCACGCAAAGCACGTCATTATTGTCCTGCAGCAGGAGCCGACATAAATGAGAGCCAAGGAACCCCGCTCCTCCCGTTACCAAAATTCTCTGCGTCACGACAAGCCCTAACTTTATCTAAGATTATTGGATGAATAGGGTTTCAAAATATGCATTACCACACCTATCATAAGTACATAAGCGATGCAAAAGCCAATTGCTGAACTTGTAAAACCTAAAGAGTGGTAGGCTGTCGCTGAACAGGCCGCAGCTAATACCAGAATGACACAGGCTGCAAGACTATTTTGTTGCCATAACGGGCACCGTGACAGCCATCTACTGCGCAGAAAATCAAAGACGAGATGATGCAGGTGAAGTCTGTCTGGCTCATCCAGCGCTTGCTTATGACGAAGTCGCCGAATAATAGCTAAAATAGTGTCTGTAATTGGGACCAGCGTATTCAAAAATAACGCCCATGGCGACACCTCAGGATGACGCGCACTCAGCAAAATAGAGAGCCACGCAACAAGATGCCCAAGCAGATAAGCGCCGCCATCTCCCAGAAAAATCTTGCCTGTGAAAAAATTCAAACCCCAGAAGCCAGCAACAGCAAATATCAAAAGGTTTGCTATGCCCACGATTTCAGAATCACCTACGGAAAGGGCGATTGCCTGCAACCCCAAAAGGGCAATCAGAGCAAAGCCTGAACATAATCCGTTAAGCCCATCACTCAAATTATAAGCATGTACCATTGTTGTTGAGGCAAATATTGTAAGACAAATACCAACAGGGGCAAACTTCATGATGTCATCAAAAACTGGCACACGAATGTCTGGCAACCACGCATGCAGCAACCAGACTGCCAGCGCTCCTGAAATAATAGCAGCAAACAGCCGTGCCGCAGGAGAAATGTCGAAGTGAAGATCTTCTGCAACACCGAATAAAAAAACCGGTATAGCAGAGGCTAACAGGAGCCATCCTGTCATCCCCTCTCCTGCGTTCCAGAACCATAATCCCGTAATAATACCAATAACGACAGGCAGCCCCCCGATACGCGGCACAGGCACCTGATGAAGGCCCTGAACTTTGTCTATTCGGTCAGAGGTGAATGACTGATGAAGAGGCCTAGTTGCAATGATGAGAATGCCAATTCCAAACACAAGAAGGCTAATCAGCATAATGTCAGTTGTAAAAGTTTGGCCGAACATATCTAGCACCTCCCCTTACTGTGATACTTGATTATGTGACACTTGGAGCAACCCGCAGAAATCTAACTTAATATGAAACGGCTGTAATTTTTCTTCTAGGGCGCGGAACTGATCATGTTTAACAAGCATTACGCAAAGGTCTGCTGTCTGACATGCCTCTTCAGCAGAAGATAATGTCAAATCATCAAGGCTCTGTGCATGCGGCTCAACACAGATAACGCTGTGACCAGAATGATGCAATTCATAGGCTATTTCAACAGCAGGCGATTCTCTTAAATCAGCAACATTAGGCTTATAGGCCAGACCGAATAATGCCACTTTAGGTTTTCTGCCTAGCTGCTCAGCCAGCATCTCAGCTGATTGTGTTATTTGTGAAATCACCCAGCTTGTTTTCCCCAGATTGACCTTTCTGGCAGTTTGAATCAGTTGTGTCATTTCTGGAAATTCTGACGTAATAAACCATGGGTCAACAGCGATACAATGACCGCCCACACCGATACCTGCCTCAAGGATAGACACACGAGGATGTTTTGATTCATACGTTTTCGTTGGCTGTTTATTGCTTCCTCATAGAGAGCAATCCGGCAATCAGAACTAAATATTTTGATCATTCTTAAACCATGCTTTTAGATAGTGAATGCACAATCTTCTTAACAGCATTCGTAACAGAAAATTTGCACTCAAACAAATCTAAACAACGTTTTGGCATCCCTTTATCCTTATGAATTTGGTCGAGTAAATCTTCAGCCAACCTCTCTAACTCTGCCACTTGATTAGTTTCGCATACCTGGCCCACCTTTTCTTTCAAAATCAAATTGGCAAGGTCATTATCTGGATTGATGTTCGCTAACACGGGCAAGCCGTTCTGAATATATGTTAAAAATTTTCCTGGTATGTTGCATGATTTGTGCTTCGGGTGCAGGCATACTAACCCAACAGAACATTGCTCATATAGCTTAGGAATTTCATCTGGTTCGATTTCATCGTAAAATAAGGTGTTATTTAAACGTTTGTTGGCGGCAATTTCTTGTAACCGATGGCATTCACTTCCTCGACCAACAAAAACAAATCCTATATCTTTTCTTCGCTGCAAATGTTCGGCTAGTTCTAGTAGAATTTCTAGTCCCTGGGCAACCCCCATATTACCCGCATAAACGAAAATCTCCCGGCCTGAGAGTAAGCTTTGACTGAGGTTAATTGAACAAGGCAATTCAGATGGCTGACCTAACCAATTCTCCAAAACTTCAAGATTTTTACCTATCTTTTTTTCCCACGACTTAAAATATTTTAAGTTGCCCGACGATTGAACACCAATTATGTCCGCATTCTGATACTGATAATTAGCGACCAACGAAAAAAAAGCATAGGCTAAACCCTTGTTCATTAGCCCTAAATCAACAGCCCAGTTAGGAAAAATATCACGGATAATAAGGTACCCTTTGCAGCCACTTTTATTTTTTAAATATTTAACCAAAGGGGTGTGAAAGATAGATGGGGCATACCATATCACGGCATCCCAAACCGCGTTTTTTAAAGGGCTTTTTTTCAATGCATACTTCATCGAAAATGGCATCATAAATTCTGCCAAAGTCCTCTTTAAATAACCAGCGCCCTTAGCACGCGGCGCGCGAAGTCTAAGAATGTTAACACCCTTAAAGTCCTCCATTCGCCAAACTTGATTTAATTCAGAAGACGGCAATAAGACAGTTAGTTCGTACCCCTGTTCTAAGAATTCTAGTGCAAGGTCACGAAGTTGGACAGCTCCTGATGTTCTAAAAGGGGGGAAGGTGTCCGCAATAAGTGCAACTCGCTTGAGTTTTGACATTAATTATTTTTCCAGACTGTGCGCATTATATAATCGCGATAGCTATGAACAATCCTAACAACTTTATCTGATACGTTTGGCATACTATAATCAGCTACTAGTCGCAAAGTACGCTCATTTCCACGAGTTTGTGAGTCTAGAATGGTAAGTCCTTGGAGCACTCGCTCCACTTCTAAACCAACCATCATGGCGGTAGCTTCTTCCATTCCTTCAGGCCGCTCATGTGCCTCACGAATATTCAACGCTGGGAAATTTAAAATAGAAGCCTCTTCATTGATTGTACCGCTATCAGATAAAACAGCTTTTGCAGTAAGTTGAAGCTTATTATAGTCCATAAAGCCTAGTGGCTTCAGCAATTTCACATTATCATGAAACTTAATTACCGTTTCATCTATGCGCTTTTGTGTCCTAGGATGCGTTGATACTATAACCGGTAACCCGTACTGTTCGGCGACCTCATTTAGAACTGCCGATAGTTTGCGCAAGCTTTTGTCATTATCTACGTTTTCTTCGCGATGGGCACTTACGACAAAGAAATGTTTATCTTTTAGCTTCAACCGTTGTAAAATATCCGATGATTCAATCCCTTCTCGATAATGGCTCAAAACCTCGAACATAGGGCTACCTGTTTTAATTATGCGATCAGCAGGTAGGCCCTCAGCAAGCAGATAATCCCGTGCGATGTCACTGTAAGTCAAATTGATGTCAGCTGTGTGATCGACTATGCGGCGGTTTATCTCCTCTGGCACTCGCATATCAAAGCAACGATTTCCTGCCTCCATGTGAAAAGTAGGAATTTTCCGGCGTTTAGCTGGCAACACTGCCATACAGCTGTTAGTATCGCCCAGCACCAAGACTGCCTCTGGCTGCACCTCTTCCAAAATTCGATCAACAGCTATTATTACATTACCGATAGTTTCTGCACCTGTAGCGCCAGCGGCACCGAGGAATTTATCTGGTGGGCGGATTTCCAAATCTTTAAAAAAAATTTCGTTGAGCTCATAGTCGTAATTTTGACCAGTGTGGACAAGCACATGATCGCAATACTTGTCTAACTTAGTAATTACTCTTGATAGGCGAATAATTTCTGGTCGAGTTCCAACTACAGTCATAATTTTCAGTTTTTTCATAAAAATTCCTAACTATAAACTTTCCAGCAATACTCTTCGAAACAGACGCTCAGGTGATGTTAACCAACTATAGAAGTAAATGTATCCGGTTTTGACGGATCAAAAACCTCATTTGCCCAGAGCATACAGATTAATTCCTCGTCACTCACATTGGTGACGTCGTGGCTCCAACCTGGAACGGTTTCAATAATTTGAGAGACTTTATCGGAGGTAAAAATCTCATAAAACTCATTGGTCAATATGTTGCGAAAACGGAAGCGAGCCCTGCCCCTAATCACAAGAAATTTTTCTGTTTTGGAATGGTGATAGTGTCCACCACGGGTAATGCCAGGATGTGAAGTAAAAAATGAAAATTGACCAGAGTCTTGAGTTTTAAGCATTTCAACAAATAAACCCCGTTCATCTCCATGTTGGTTAACAGTGAACGTAAAACTCTTCGGTGGAAGGTAGCTAATAAAGGTTGAATATAATGCTCGAATCATCCCTTTTCCTACTTTTTCCGTGATAAGGTCATCTCGAGTTGATTTGAAACGATATAGCAGGTCAGCTAATTCTCCAACGCTAACATGGTACTCAGGTGTCACATTGACATACACTGATTTTTCAGTATCAGAATTTTTAGATGTAACACTGTCAAAAAGCTCCATAAAACTGTGCATCAGATCGTCAATGTATAACATTCTAACCGTGGCTGAAGGGTCATTAATATGAATTGGCAGATCATGAGAAATATTATGGCAAAACGTAGCGACCACCGAATTGTAATTCGGCCGCGCCCACTTACCGAATACATTGGCTAAACGATATATAAATACTGGATTACCAGTATCTTGCTGAAGCTGCAGCAAAACCTCTTCGGCGGCAGTCTTACTCCTACCATAATCGTTATCATAATCAGCTTGGATGGAGGAAGTGAACACTACCGGTATATGTTTATTTGTTGACTTGATTGCTAAACAGAGCTTTTCAGTCAACCCCGCATTACTGGCAAAAAACTCTTCTGGATTTTGTGGACGGTTAGCTCCTGCTAGATGAAATACCCAATCAACCCCTTCTAATAATTCTGACAAGGTATCGTCGCTATGTTCGCGAGTGAAAGTTACTAAGTCAATATTACTCCGCTCATTGAGGTGACACCTCAAGTTACTGCCAATAAATCCATTGGCACCAGTAATTAAAATACGCATTAATCAGTGCTCCGGTTCTATATTACTAGCTTGTTCAAGTGCACGAATGAAATCAAGCTTTCTAAGCAAGGCTTGCATACCCATAATATCCAGCCTTTCGGTATTATGTGAGTTATAATCTTCGGTTAAAGAAATACTTTCTTCACCTTGTTCAAAAAATTTTCCATAGTTTAGGTCACGAAGATCCGCTGGCACACGGTAATATTTACCCAAGTCTTTCGCCATAGCCATCTCTTCACGACTGAGCAGCGCTTCAAAAAGTTTTTCGCCATGACGAGTGCCAATAATGCTGACGGGATGATTTGGTTTCCCCATCACACCCTTCAGAGCTTCAGCAATAGTTTCAACGGTAGCCGCCGGAGCTTTTTGGACGAACATGTCCCCGTTTTGTCCGTTCTGGAAAGCGTATAATACAAGTTCAACAGCATCCGCTATCGTCATCATGAAGCGGCTCATATTTGGATCAGTAATGGTTAGTGTCTTGCCTGAACGAATTTGATTAACAAATAATGGTATTACAGAACCACGAGACGCCATGACATTACCATAGCGAGTTCCACAAATCACGGTTTTCGTAGGATCAGCGTTGCGTGACTTTGCCACCATCACCTTTTCCATCAATGCTTTCGAAATGCCCATGGCATTGATTGGATATACTGCCTTGTCCGTGCTCAAACAGACTACGCGTTTCACTTCGTTTTGGATAGCCGCTTCGAGAACATTTTCAGCTCCAAGGACGTTAGTTTTAACGGCTTCCATTGGATAGAACTCACAGGATGGTACCTGCTTTAGTGCGGCTGCATGGAAAATATAATCAACACCACGGGTTGCATTTAAGACACTGCTGTAATCACGAACATCACCAATGTAAAATTTAATTTTGGCATTGGTATATTGCTTACGCATATCATCTTGTTTTTTTTCGTCACGAGAAAATATACGCACTTCATTTATATCTGTTTCAACAAATCTTTTAAGCACGGCATTTCCAAAAGAGCCTGTACCACCTGTAATTAGCAGCGTTGTGTTTTTAAACATTTTTGCACCTCGTTGTTTTAAGTAAGTCATTCAATAGTAGGGTTTTTCTAGGTTTCAATTCGTTCATCTCTCAAGAAGATAATAGTTTAGAGGTATAATAAGTATTTTCACCAATTTTAATGTACACACGCTGAATATCAGTTTTCATATAAAGTTCAAATTAAGAGCAGTTTGAGCATTGGAGTCTCTGGCTCGCAGGTGTAGTTGGTTATGCGGCTCGTTTTTAATGTTGCAAGCGGAGTTGTTAGATTGTCCACTTTTTGATCTCTTTCCCTTCTCCCAGAATAGCTTTGGCACGTCAAAAGCAAACGTCAGCGGGTGAGACGTTGTTTGAATTGTCACGTTAGCGCTAGTTGTTATAGTTGTCGACGAACGCACAAATATGGCGCTCAAAATCTTTTGGCAAGCACTAGTTTTTCAGCGGAACGTAGTTTCCATCATCTTGTTCCGCCGCTCTACTCATTTTTGGGTTTGCGGGTGCAAAAATATACCACGGACGTCCTCAGACGGCATATTTATGGTAAATTTCGAAGCAATAATATAACGACTATAATCATCCGAGTTCGCGCTCAGATAACGCCGACCGCCGCCGACGTTCTTGAAGGAACTAAAATTTATCTGGCAGATTTTGTTGATTGCGTGTTTTAGGAATAGATAGAGCCCGAGGCTTAGAAATTGATCGCCGTTTTATACTGAGCGATCGAGAAATTTTTGACACCAAATTTCAAAAGATAATAATGAAAATAAAGTATAGGCCGCATCTCGGCTACCAGAATTATTCTCAGTCATCAGACGCTGGACAAATTCCGGGTCAAACAAGCCGCGCCGTTTAACAGCGTCATAACTAAGGGTATCTGACATGAACTCTTTTAGCTCATTCTTCATCCAACGGCGAATAGGGACGCCAAAGCCTGTTTTAGGGCGGGTTAATATCTGAAGAGGAATATCATTTTTCAGGGCTTGCTTTAGAACCCATTTGCTCTGTCTGCCCCGTATTTTAAACCGGTCGGGGATGCGGGCAGCAAACTGCACCAAATCAAGGTCAAGGAAAGGCACGCGTATCTCAACGCTCGCCGCCATGCCCATCTTATCAGCATATGTTAAATTATGGTCAGCTAGAAAATATCTCTGTTCAAGCGCCAGCATCTGCTGCAGAGCGGTTGCGCTACTATCAGCCTGTGATAGAAACTGTTGCATTTCTGCTTCGGCAGGCGCTTCAGCTGGCGTAAGGAATAGCTTGTCTACATCATCCTTCATCCCCCACAGAAAATAAGCTGGCAGTCCGTTTTGCTCACTCTGGCCAAGAATATGGGCTAATTTATCGCGCCGCCGTGCCATGCCACCGCGCGCTGGCATAAGCTGAAGCATTTTAACAAGCCCGCCCCGTAGCGCAGGTGGCAACCGGTTAAGGTGCTGACTGATAGCCAAAGCATGATGACGCCGATAGCCACTGAATAAATCATCGCCGCCAGTGCCAGAAAGCAGTACCTTAATGCCGTTTTTACGGGCCAGTTCTGAAATATAAAGCGTATTCAAGCTCGCCGGATCGGGTATTGGTTCATCCAGATGCCAAATCATTTTTTCAATATCGCGCGGAATTTGATCAGCATCCACGTCAATAATATCTAGCGGCACGTCCAGATGGTCAGCCGCCATTTGCGCAAATGGTAAATCATCTGTTTCACCCTCATCACGGCCATCTCTGGTTCTAATAGTGAAACATCGCATATCAGGGGCTTGCTCTCGCGCAAATGCAACAATACCTGTTGAATCAACACCGCCCGAAAGAAATGCCCCCACAGGAACATCTGCCATCATCTGCCGTTGTACAGCCTGCCGGAGAAAATGGTTTGTGCCGTCTATTGCCTCGCGGGAGGTCATATTATTATCACTAGGGTCCAGTGAGGGTAGCCGGAAAAAGCGCCAGCTTGTCTCTATCTCACCATCGCGAACCCACATCGCTGTCCCCGGCTCTAGCTTGCGCACAGCTTTAAAAGGGGTGCCGGGTCCAGGGCAATAAATAAAGCTGAAATAGCCACGAAGTGCCTGCTGGTCTAACTCGCGCAAGTCCGGCATGAGCTGGATCAATCCTTTGATTTCACTGCAAAATGCCAGATTTCCGCCAGAACGGGCGTAATAAAGCGGCTTCACGCCCATCTGATCACGCGCTAACAAGATAGATTTTCGGTTTTTATCAAACAGGGCAAAGGCAAAAATACCATTCAGCTTAGCCAGAAAATCAACGCCCCAAGCACGATACGCCGTCAACACAACTTCTGTGTCAGATTGACTCTGAAACTGGTAACCCAGTTGCTCTAATTCTTTTCGCAACGCGCGGAAATTATAAATCTCGCCATTATAGACCAGCGCTAGCGTGCCATCAGGACTTAACATCGGCTGATGGCCTGCTGTTGTTATATCAAGAATGGCAAGCCGCTGATGGAATAGCTGAATATGATGTTCGGGGGCTTCAAAACTGCCGCTATCATCCGGGCCACGATGTACCAAAACATTTTTCAGCATTTCGGTGATAGGCTGTTTAATCTCTCCAGAAAGACCGGCTATTCCACACATAGATATGCTCGCTCCTGAAGCGCTGCTATTTTGCTTGTGACGCAGACAAAAAGCACCCGGCCACGTAAAGTGTCAGCTACCATGAAGTTTTGCTACTTTATCAAACATTCCTAAATGATTTTGCGTATTCTGACCAGCGATGTTTGTCATAGATGCATAGGAACATATAGCCTCTTCATGGGCCGCCCACCTCGCCTCATCCCATCCAGCAACATCAGTCAGCACGTCAACAAACCTCTGTTTATTGCTAAGAGGTAATGCCCAGCCAACCTGATTTTCTGACAGGTCTTGCCATGGTGTCTGGTCGCTCAACAGCAGGACACATCCTGCCTGCACGGCTTCATGAATAACATGACCAAAATTCTCGCCCCGCGTTGGGAAAAAGAACAGGTGATGTTGCTGCATGGCGGCTGCCACCTGCTGATGTTCTATTGCGCCATGATAGGACACTGAAATATGGCTGGGCAGAGATTTTATGTGTGTCTGACATGCCGCCCAAAATGCCTCATCATCAATCGGGCCATAAACAGAAAGCGCGGCCGGTTGAGAGAATGATTGCAAACATTCAAGCAGGAAATCCAGATTCTTCTTTGGGTGGATACGTGATAGAAAAATGATTTTCAGTGGCCCCTTAACTGCCTGCTTCAGCCATCCTTTCGAGCGCGGTGGGCGTCTCTCCTGTGAGGCAATATTGCCAGCAATATAAGGCTCAATCACGCTACCAAGACAGGCCTGAATTTCAGCTTTTTCAGTCTCAGCCGTAGCATGAAAGGTGATATGCTGCGGCAGCCGCGCCGCACGCAACAAAGACAGAAACAGAGATTTTTTGAGCGGCTTAAGGCTGAGAGCACCAGCTGATGTCTCGCCGCGGGGGGCGCAGATAACGGGCGGCAGGTCCTTACTATGGCAATATTTTGCCGCCAGAACAGGCAAACTGAATTTTGGGTCAAACAGGCTATTAAGATAGATAAGGTCAGCCTGCATATTTCTGGCAAGGCGCATCATATTCTTCCATGTCTGCTCAGCAGGCGATAAATAGAGAATGTCAGCTGGCCCAACCGTCTGCCAGCCATCCTGAAGGCCGGGATAGGGCGCATGTGCCAGATAGTCACGGTCTGAGGTAATAATGCGAAAATTATATGTACCGGATAGGTGCTCAACCATATTGCTGACAGACCGGACAGGCCCGCCAGACTGAAATCCCGGAAGATAGTAACGTAGAAAAATCAGAATGGTTTGTTTTTTAGACATAACTTTTTACACTACTACCCTCACCACCATAATTGTGCACTACTATCATATAAATGAGAAACATTATGCTAGCCTTGTAGAAAGTTTAATCAAAGGTTATTGATTACTTCACCTACACCCCAATTTTTTTGACAGTTCTTTTTGCATGATATTAACACTCCTTAAAGCACAAAAAGCCAAATTTCTTGGCGTCTTCAGCCTGTCCCTTCTAAACTCTCTGTTTGAAGTTGCTGGTATAGGCGGCTTTGCGTTTTTTTTACAGCAGGCAGCATCAGGACAAAATGAAACAGTTCTCTTCCTCGGCATCTCCACTTTCACGATAAACACCTTCTTGCTTCCGTGGGTATGCGTGGGAATATTTGTTCTAAAAGCCCTTATACATCTGCTGTACTATTTGTATCTTGGCAAGTTAGTTTACGGAACCGAACTATTCTTCAATAGTCAGTTTTTCCGGTACTACCTTAGACAGCACGACTTCCAAGACGGAGACAGCTCCGAGCTTATTCGCCGCAATCTGTTGGTTGAAATTCCAATGTTTGCGCAAAATTTTATGCAGTCATTGCTGCATATCATTTCTGAGTTGGTACTACTTGCCGCTCTTGGAACACTAGTGCTTTATATTTTTTCTGATTATTGGTTTGAACTTATATTTGGTGGCTTAATTATTTTGGTTTTACTCAGTTTGACGATGTTTCTAACGCGCCCGTTGCAATATCTTGGCCGTCACCGACAATATTACAACACACTCAACATTCGTGAAGTCTCTCAGTTAGCAAATGGCTGGAAAGATATTAAAGCAAACAAATTACAAGATATCGCATTGAGCCGTTATGATAACGCTGTTGAACGCTACACAGCCTATATGGCAACAATGTTTCCGCTTCAAGCCGCTCCCCGCGTTATCTTTGAAGCAATTATTATTTCCGGCTTAGTCGTTGGATTTTTTTATTTACAAAATTCGTCTCAGGGAAAAGAGATTGAGCTGGCGCGTATTTCAGTTTTTGCCCTCGCCGCGTTGCGTGTATATCCAAGCTTGGCTAAGCTTGGAAGCTTAATGGCGCTATTGAGCTTCTCGCGTACCAGTTTTGATACATTGCAAACCCTTCATCATCAGATGGACGCCCAGCCACCAAAAGGCTTAATTCGCTCTCACTTGCCGCATAAATCTGGCGAAAAAATAGCACTAACGATTACTGATTTCACGCTTGCCATACCTAATCAGCCGGCCCCTATTTACATAAAAAAAATTGCCCTAGCTCATGGTGATATTGTTTTGATTAAGGGGCCAAATGGCAGTGGCAAAACAACGATGATGGATGTCTTATCTGGTGTCTCAGAGCGAGGTGTTGGCCATTTATCTTATGGTAGTAGAAATGACGATGCTCCTATTACAATGAGGTATTGCACTCAAGCGCCCTATTACACAGATAGGCCTCTTATTAGTCAGGCGCTCTTCAATAATTTTCCCGCCGAGAAGGTCCGTGATATCATGTTCCGGTCAAATCTATTTGATACACAAGCTATCGAAAAGGTAATGGCCATTGAAAATGCACAAAACCTGTCTGGTGGGGAAAAGATAAAAATTGCGTGTGCAGAAGCACTCAGTTTTGATTGTGACATTTGCTTTCTAGATGAGCCAACAAGCCCGATGGATAGGACAGCAAAAGCAAAATTGCGAGATGCCATAGTAGCTAAGGCAAAATCTGGCACTACTTTCATCATTGTAAGTCATGATGAAACATTCTCAGGAATTGAAACCCACACTATTAAAACGGAAACCGGTGTCTGATGTCCTCTTTTCTCCTGAGTATTTGCATACCATCAGTTAGCTTAAGCGAAATTTCCAAGCAACTTGCAAGCGTTGTTAAATTAACTCTTGCTTATCGCGACAAAGTTGAAATTCTCGTCAAACTGGATAAGTCTAGTGAGGAGGACGGTGCAACTTTAAAAAAATTAGCCCTACAAAATAGTGTGAAATTTATAGAGCAAACAAATGAGGGGTTTGACCTAGATATTGGAAAATTAATTACCTCTGCCCACGGTGAGTATGTCTGGATTGTAAGCTCAAACGACCTTTTGGATGAAGATGCCATTTCAAATGTTTTGAAATACCTAACCACTAATGAATATGACCTTATATTTCTTAACTCTAGGACCCCTAACAGCGATAATTTAGCTGTTGCGATAGCTTCAAATATAGTCTTAAGCGGCTTAGGTGAAACACTTCAGTTAATTGGAACCAGAATGTCACTAGTCACGAGTATTGTGTTTAGAAACTCCCGTGAAAAAGTAACGCTAGCTGCTTATGAAAAATATTCATATAGTGCTGTCGCCTTTCTTATTTTTCCTTTTTCATGGCTCTCAGCCGGTGGAAAAACATTTGTGATTGCTAAGCCTCAATTCACGAATTTTGTACATGAACTAGGCGTTGGTGAAACAACCTATTATAACGGTTACAACACCTTCGGCTTAGCTTTGTGGGACCTAGTAGCTGATTACACATCAATACGTCAGGATCGCCAATCGAGGGCTTTTTTAATCAAAAATTTTGGGCATATTTGGCGGGGTAGTATTATTGACTGGATCAGGCGTGAGAAACCTCGACCGGTAGGTGATATCTGGCGCTTACGTCGCTACCGCATTAGCCGTGAATACTGGCCAGCACTCTTTCTCACAGCCATGCCAAAGTTTCTTGTAAAGTTCATGCTGATGCTCTACAAAATCGTAGTCCGTAGCCATTATCTTTGATGATGAAAAAACCACTTTACTTCATCACTTTTGATTTAGGGGCACGCGGCGGAATATCCTATTACGCGCGCGCTTTAATGAATGGGTTTAAAGAACAAAACTATCATATTAAGGTTATTGAACTTGCTCAGAAAAATCGCTGGAAACGGCTTTTAGCCTTGCTCATATTTATGGTTTTAGTGCCTCGCAGAGCAAAGATTCTATCAAGCCATGTGAATTTTCTGAGAGCTATGGTGCCATTTAAAAGAATAAAGAGCCTGTCTCTTGCCGCTATTATTTACAACACCGAAATGTTGCATCCGACCATTAAACCAATTCTGCCTAAAATTGACTATTTCTTTCCTCTTTTTTCCAGTGGTCAAAGAAGGTTAAAATTATTGGGAATTGAGGCTGATAACTTAAGCCCTGTTACCAATATTCTTCTGCCATCTGAGCCGCAAAAATGTTCCATTCATACAAGCCATCCCTTACTTGTTGTTTCACGGCTTGATACATTTGATATCAAAAATAAGGGGCTTTTCTACCTTCTGAGAGCGCTCAGATATGACCAGAACATAAATCTTATTATTGCGGGTTCAGGGGATGCCAAAATATCACTCGAGGCATACTGTAAAAAATATCAAATTGAGAAGCAGGTTATCTTTAAGGGATATATAAGCGATGCTGAAAAAATTGAACTAATGCGCTGTGCTGCTGCATTTATTCATCTTTCTAGTGGAGAGGGAATTCCTGCTATCGCCGTTATGGAAGCAGTGGCGCAAGGATGTAGCATAATCATGCATAATGACGGCCGAGGAGACTTGGAGTGCCTTCCTCCTGATATGCCCATAATTGAAACGAACCGTTATGATACGGTTTCACTGGCTAAAACGCTTCGGCTTCATTCAGATAGAAAAATAAAAAAGTCACATGCATACTTCCAACGTTCTCATAATATTATGAATTATTATTCGGCACGTAATGTAGCAAAAATCATTGTATCAAGACTGGAGCAAAAATGACCCGATGCGCCATACTTGTCTCTCACCCAATTCAATATCTAGTCCCCCTTTTTCAGGCCCTTTCGGAACATGAAACTATATCTACTGAAATTTGGTGTAATAACGATTTCGGCAATAAACCGTTCTTTGACCCGGACTTTAAAAAAATAATCAAATGGGACATTGAAGTAGTTGAGGGCTACACTCAACGCCTATTGACGAATATTTCACTCCGGCCATCAACAAATTTTTTTGGCCAAATAAATCCTGGCATTATATCACTTCTGCTTTCAGCAAACCGGCCTGATGCTCTTATAGTTTGGGGCTGGAATTCTGTAAGCCATCTTATGGCAATTCTAATCGCACGGATTATGGGCGTCAAATTGTACCTACGAGCAGAAACAACGTTAGAATATGAAACGAGCCTCCCCTTCGCAAAGCGGGTGATAAAGAAAATTATATTAAACCTCTTTTTCAAAATGTTTAATGGATTTTTATATCTAGGAAATCAAAATCGCCAATTTTACGACTATATCGGTATTAGTCATGAAAAACTTCATTTTATGCCATATTGTACAAGTAGATTTTCGAAATCAATGTCGCGGCGAAAATTAAAGAAAATACGGAAATTTCTTTTTGTTGGAAAACTGACTCCAAAAAAGCGGCCTGATATTGTAATTGAGGCTTTTAAATGCTTGTGTGTTAAGCACCCTGAACTAGAGTTGGGGCTCACAATTGTTGGGGATGGTGAGATGCGGCCTAGTATAGCAAAAACCTGCGGTGCCGATAACCAACTCACTTTTCATGGATTTGCTAATCAAAGCGAGCTGCAACAGATATATCAAGCTCACGATGCCATTATCCTGCCTTCTGACGAGCGTGAAACATGGGGGCTTGTTATTAATGAGGGGCTAGCGAGTGGCTTAGCAGCAGTCACTTCTGACCGCGTTGGATGCCGAACTGACCTCATTAAACCAGGTAAAAATGGGGATATCTTTTCATATGGTAATGTCGATGAATTAACCAGTTGCATGCATAATTTAGTAGACGGCACACTGTCTGTTCAACAAATTCACTCAACAAATTTATCATTGGCAAAAATCTATAATCATGACGTCGGTGCCGCAACTTTGTTTGGGCTCTGCAATGACTAAATCAACGCTCTTTATTGGTGATTTGGGCCACAATTGGACAAGAAGCTATGCTCGGCTAGAAGCGCTAAAAAAAGAGCTGCCGAGCACGACTGTTACGGCAAGGAATTGGAATGCTGAAAGTAGGATTGGTCGTTTTCTTCTAAAAGTTTATTTTAAACTTCAACTGCCAATATTGGCTCCTATCTATCTGTTATGGGGAACAAAATTAAGCGAGAGGAGTTTGATTTGGGTTGATAATTTTCCTCTATTTCCTCCACTATTTATTAAACTTCTGAAAATGTTTTATCCAACCTTAAAAATCATTTTTGTCTCGGAAGATAATTTTTTATTACCTCATAATTATATCCGGCTCCATCGCTGCAGCCTGCCTTATTATGACTGTATCTTCACCACAAAAGATTATGTGATGAAACGGATGACAAAGCAGGCCAGCATTTATCAAATTCTTGATAGTTTCGATGAGCGTCTCAATGCAACTGCCAAGGAGAATAAACACAATTATTATTATGATGTAAGTTTCATTGGCACCTTTGAAAATGATCGCTTTATGCATTTGACTCATCTATGTGATCATGGAATTGAAGTACATATCTTTGGTAATGGGTGGCCGCAAAGTGTTTCCAAAAATATGCATATTTATAAACCTGTTTACGGAAAAGATTTTAAAACTATCGCCTGTAGAAGTCGCATTAATCTATTATTCCTTAGGCACCAGAATTTTGATCAAATTACTAGTAGGAGTTTTGAAATTCCGTCCTTCTCTGTTTTTTTTCTTGCTGAAAAATCACCAAAACATGAACAACTTTACAACAATGAAGATCTTCTTTTTAACAACTCTGATGCCTTGCTTGAGAGGGTACAGTATTGGCTTGGAAAGCCTAATCACCAAAGAGAGTTATTAAGCAAATCACTCTATGATAGAATTGCTATTCCTGAGAACTCCATTGGTCATCAGGTGGCACATATTCTCCAGCACTCTGGAATTAGCTCATGAATTTAGTCATTATTATTCCATATCTCGAAACGATGTCTCCCGGCCAAATAGAGATGGCTCATAGCATCAAAGAGCTCGCTAGCCCAAATGTAAAAGGGGTGTTTTGTGGACCAGAAATTTCTACTAATGATGATTTTAACGCAGACTACTTTATGTATATGGCCGACCCAAAACGAGGGCTGGATGGCATCATTCTGAAGGGTCTATTTGAGTATGACGCAGACTATGTTTGGTTTTTTGGAGATGATTATATCACTCCAGAAAGCCTTGGTAGGCTGCATAAATACCTCCTGTCTTGCCCAGAAAAACAGCCCCTTCTTCTGTCAACCATGTCAGTTAAAAATACTGATAATTTATCAGTCTTGCAAAGCGAAATGCTTTCGTTAAAACCAGAAACTCTTAATGGAAACTCTGCTTTTCTTCGCTATGCTGATGAGCTCGGCTACATCTCACGAGTGATTTATGTGCCAGGCTCCATCCGTCAACATAAAGAAAAATTATCGTCTTTCATGGGAACTAACTGGGTATGCCTTGCAGCCATTTTCATGTTGCTGTTTCCACAAAATTCTTCAGCTAAAATTACTGATATGCATAACATAACTGTTTTTGGGATAGAGAGGGATCAGTCGCAAAAACATTGGTATGGTTATGAGACGTTTCTGTATGGGATTTTTGAAGTAATAAATCAACTTATCAGCTGGCAGTTCTCTTTCAGCAGCAGCAGTGTTAATTCAGTCTCACGACAGATTATATGGCGCGCTCTAAAGGCTCGCATTGTCCAAAGGCAAGAGGCTATCTCTCACGGCTATGCAAATGACTGGGACTTTGATAGACTTAAGTTATTGTTAAATACCAATCATTTTTGGTTTATTTTTTCTGTATACCACATTGACTTTCCTCTTCGAATTATTGCGAGCCTTAAGCGATGGAAGCGTCTATTTTTATAAGCGGTTTGTTTCATCTTCCCATTGTCTGTGAGGCGCTCTCAAATGCCGGATTGTCACCTATAATCCATAGCTCTTATCCAAAGTTCAGATTAAAAAAACGTCTTACACAAAACTGCGAAATCAACAGCTATCCGAGAAAAGAAGTCCTAGATAGACTGCCGAATATCTTTTTTAAGGATAAGCCATTAGCTCTCTCTCACATCTTTCAAAGAGATACAAAAAAATCAATAGAGCGGCTGGATTCTGCATTGGCCATCGGATGGGCGGGCCATTCACTTGACTTATTGGTTGCAAGCGAAGCAAAAAATATTCCAGTTATTCTAGAGCGCGGCAGCACCCATATCATTTGGCAAAGAGATAGGCTTTTGGAAGCTTATGATGCCGCGGGAATACGGCCAAACATGAAGCTTATCCCTACCGAAGCTTACATCGAAGCTGAAATGCTTGAATATGAAAAAGCGTCTCTTATCCATGTACCGAGCCAATTCTGTGCTGATAGTTTTGCGCCTTATCTGGACAAGAAAGCTCAGCGTAAGATAAGAATAACACGTTATGGGTTTGACCTTCCCACGCCACTCTATCCTAGACAGACTGCAATAAAAGCCAGGCCACTAAAAATTGGGTTTGCGGGAACTTTAAGTGTGCGAAAAGGTTTTTTTGACTATTGCTGGCTAGCTAATGAGATTGACGCAAAACAAGCAACATTTGAGGCCGTAGGGCGACAGGATGAGGATAGTAAAACCATCTTGAAACTCTATGAGTCGCCTATTATACCAGAACCTTCTATATCTCGAAAAGGCCTTCTAGACCGGCTATCTGAATGGGATATTCTTATTCTTCCTTCCTTCGAAGAAGGACTAGCAATGATTATACCTGAGGCGTTATCACAGAATACGGTTGTCATTGCCTCTGATGTAAGCGGTGCTTCAGAATATATTGAGAACGGCAAAACTGGATTTATTTTCGAACATGGAAATAGACAAGAACTAAAAGAGATAGTAGCAAAGTTGATTGATTCACCTGAAAAGGTTGTTGACATTCAACAGGGTCTTCTTGAAAACAATCGTCAAGAATCTGATGCACAGCATTATTTAGATACCTACGCCGATTCAATTAGAGATCTTCTAGGAAACGAGCCTTACAATGACAGAACGTAAAATTGCATTCATCACGGGCATTACTGGCCAAGATGGTTCATATCTTTGCGAGTTTCTTCTCGAGAAAGGCTATGAAGTCCACGGGCTTCGTCGACGCTCCTCATCATTCAACACACAGCGTATTGAGCATCTCCTTGATGATAAGAGTCTTTATAATAAAAGGCTCTTCCTACATTATGGTGATATGACAGACACTAGTAGCCTTTATAATATTTTGGCTAAAATTCGTCCAGCTGAAGTTTATAACCTTGCCGCTCAAAGCCATGTAGCAGTCTCCTTTGAAGAACCTGAATATACTGCTAATTCTGATGCAACTGGTGTGCTAAGGCTTTTAGAGGCAATGCGCTCCCTTAATCTTCTTAACACATGTAAATTCTATCAAGCCTCCACATCTGAGTTATATGGCAATGTTGCAGAAACGCCACAATCTGAAAATACACCTTTCCATCCTCGTAGCCCTTATGGCGTCGCCAAGTTGTACGCTTACTGGATTGTTGTAAATTACCGGGAAAGCTATGGTGCCTTTGCGTGCAATGGGATTCTGTTCAACCACGAAAGCCCACGTCGCGGAGAAACTTTTGTGACAAGAAAAATCACCCGGGCACTTGCTGCAATAAAACTTGGCCTTCAGGAAGACCTTGTTCTTGGAAACCTTAACGCAAAGAGAGACTGGGGTCATGCAAAAGATTTTGTTGAAGCACAATGGATGATGTTGCAGCAGTCTGAGCCAAAGGATTATGTCATCGCTACTGGTAAGCAAATCAGCGTGCGTGACTTTGTAGAACTTTCTGCTGCCAGACTAGACATTCAAATATCTTGGTCAGGCAGCAACTTGCAAGAAGTTGGAAAAGATCAGAATGGTCGCATTATTGTAAGGGTTTCAGAAAAATATTTCAGGGCTGCAGAAGTTGAAACACTCCTCGGAGATATTTCACTAGCAAAAACAGAACTAGGCTGGAAAAACAAGACGTCTATCAGCGAGTTAATCAATGAAATGGTCGATGCAGATTTAGAGAACGCCAAGAAGAAAGTTCAGGGGTAATGGATATTACCTCAATCACCACATGCAGAGCTTGTGACTCTAAGAGACTTCGGAGTCTGTTTTCTCTTGGCGACCAGCATCTAACCGGTGTATTTCCAGCGATAAACCAGAAACACCCTCCAAAGGCACCTCTTGAATTAGTTCTTTGTGAAAACTGTAGTCTTGTTCAACTTCTAGATTCCTGTGAACCAAACTTTCTATATGGACCTAGTTATGGCTATCGTTCTGGTCTAAACAAATCTATGAGAGAGCATTTAAGTCAGACAGCACGCTCTCTGAGCGGCTTTCTTGCCTTAAAAGAAAATGATGTTATTTGTGATATTGGCTGTAATGACGGAACCCTGCTCAACTATTTTACCGCTAATGGACTGACAAAAGTTGGCATTGACCCTCTTGCGAATAAATTTTCTCATTACCATTCTGATGGACTAATAATCTGCTCTGATTTTTTCTCTCAGGCAGCCTTCGACTCTGTTAGCCAAAGACCTGCGAAACTAATTACGTCACTTTCGATGTTCTACGACTTACAGGACCCAATTTCCTTTGTACGTGATATTAGCGCCTGCCTTGAAGATGATGGTGTTTGGTATTTTGAGCAGAGCTATCTGAAATCAATGCTAGATACAAATTCATATGATACTATTTGTCATGAACATCTTGAATATTATTCTTTTGCGGCTATCAATTATATTTTGGCTAGGGCTGGAATGAGGCTAATTGATGCCACATTAAATAGTGTTAATGGCGGCTCCATGGCAATTTCTGCTGTAAAAAGTAACAGCGCTTATCAACTGAGTGAACGGGCAAAAAACCTTCTAGCGGCCGAATCCGAAGCTGCCCTTGAAGACCCTGAGACTTATAATTCGTTCATTCAACGTTGCGATGATAATGGGCAAGCCTTATTAAGTAAACTGGATGAGCTAAAATCTGCCGGAAAATATGTAGCAGGCTATGGTGCTTCAACCAAAGGTAACGTTCTTCTCCAATATCTAAAATTAGATGAAACTGATCTGCCTTTCATTCTCGAAATAAACGAGGAAAAAAGGGGGCACGTTACGCCAGGGTCAAATATTCCCATAAAACTTGAGGATGAAGTCGACTTATCAGCAATCGATTATCTGGTGGTGTTACCATGGCATTTCCGTGACGGCATTATTGAAAAAGAAAAGGCATTTCTTGAATCTGGAGGAAAGTTTATTTTTCCCCTTCCCACAATAGAAATTTATCCAGCTAAAACGCCATGAAAATATTAATCACTGGTGCAGGCGGACAAGACGGCGTTTATCTCGTAAGACGCATTCTGACGTCTATCCCTTCAGCGCAAATTTTTGCCCTCAGCCGCAATGAGGTCTCATTTTTTAATAGACTCCGTCTCATCGGTGGAAATAAACTAGTTGAAAAATTTAAGCTGAGAAGTGAGTTTATCTGCTGCAATGTTACAGAACCTGCCCAAATAACACATCAATTAGACAGAATTCGACCACACAGTATTTTCCATCTGGCTGCCCATCTGGAGCCGCTTCTGAAGCCAGGCGATGAGAGTAAGTTACTCCATGAAAATATGAATGGGCTCATATATATATTAGAGGCTTGTGAGCATTTTCAATTTTCTCCTCACATTATTAATGCTGGCTCTAGCCTCATGTTTGGGGCCGTATCTGGCGGTATCGCCGATGAAAAAACTCCCTTCAAGCCACATTCATCCTATGGTATTGGCAAATTATCCGCACATCAATTTGCTGATGTTTTTAGGACCTTTAAGGGGCAACGCGTTTCTACAGCAATTCTATTTAATCATGAGTCAATTCTTCGGGACGAACGTTGGTTGCCGATGAAGATCATTATGGGCGCTATACGGATTAAATTAGGCAAGGCAGACCGTCTTCACCTCGGCAGTATAGACGCATCACGCGACTGGTCTTCTGCTGAGGATATTGTAGATGGCCTTTATGCAATCATGTCAGAAAATGCCGTAAATGAAGACTTTGTTCTTGGGTCAGGCAAAGTTATGAAGGTTTCAGACTTATTAGATACAGTGTTCACTGGACTTGATCTTAATTGGCACGATCATGTTGAAGTTGATGACAATCATGGGCGTTCTAACGACCATATAGGATTTGCGGCTGACATAAGCAAAGCGAAAAAATTACTGAACTGGGAGCCAACAAGAGCGGCGCCGGAATGGATCTCTCAAATCAAAGACTTTCATCTTAATTTACTGGGTTAGAATTTATGATAAAACTAGTTAACTCAACATTCATCAACGAAACTGAGACAAAACAAGCGCTCTGCAATTTCATTATGGCAAGTGAAACACTGAGCATGGGAAACCAGTGCTCTCAGTTTGAGGCGCAATTTGCGAACTGGCAAGGGTCCAAATATGCCCTTCTTGTGAATAGTGGTAGTAGCGCTAATTTGCTGTTAGTGCAGGCTATGTTAAATTCAGGAAAATGGACGCGGGGCGACAAAATTGGCGTATCTGCTGTAACCTGGTCGACAAACGTAATGCCTGTTATCCAGCTCGGGCTTAGACCTGTTCTTATTGATGTTGATATACATAGCCTCAATATCACCGAGAAAACCGTAGCAAAAGCGCATGATGAATGTGAGCTAAAAGGTCTTTTTATTACTAATTGCTTAGGGCTTAGCCCTGACTTACCCGCCATTACTGACTATTGTGCTCAAAATTCAATCGAGATGATTGAAGATAATTGTGAGTCAATGGGGAGCAGTCTTGCAGGAACAAAGACAGGTAATTTTGGATGCGGCGCCTCTTTTTCACTTTTTGTTGGCCATCATTTATCAGCTATTGAGGGAGGCATTATCTGCACAGATGATGAGGAATTTTTTCATCATCTCATCATTGCTCGCGCGCATGGCTGGACACGTAATCTACCCGAGACACAAAAGGCAACCTTGCTAGAAAAACATAATGTCGAGCCATTTTATGAACCTTACTTTTTTGTGGAAAGCGGCTTTAATCTACGTCCAACTGAAATCACGGGATTTCTTGGAAAAAACCAGCTTCCTTATCTCGATATGATCGTCTCAGAGCGCCAGAGAAATTATAGGCTAGCAAAAACACTATTTTCCAAGCAGGGGGCTTTGCTCCAAATACGTGATGAAAGTATGGAAACCATTTCCAGTTTTGCTTTGCCTTTTCTTTGTCGCGACAGCCAAACGAAAGACGAATTTCTTGCAAAATGTAATAAACTTGAGATTGATACAAGGCCAATGATTGCGGGGTCAATTGCCAGACAACCTTTCATGTCACATTGCACATGGGAACATGCTGGCCTGACGGGCGCTGACTTCATTCACGAAAACTATTTTTATATTGGAAACCATGAAGGTTTTGGTGCTGATGAGTATCAAGCTCTAGAGGCGCTTTTAGCGTAATTAGGGCTTAAAACGTGGCTTGCTGGGTACCATGCAGATCGAATAATCAGTCACACCAAACAGCTTTTGGAAAAGCGGTTCCAACAAAGGAGGAAGCGCCCGAAATGGTAATATTACGACCCATGCTAGAAGCGGGCGAATGAGAGAAATTTTCTGATATAATTTAGTTATTTTTTGTGAAAAATATCCTGAACATCCGGAGCTCTTTTCAATATGAAAACCAGAGTCTGAACAGAGCTCTTCTAACATAGCACGCGTATAGCCGCGCCTTACATGCCCGCCATTTTCTTCGTATGAAAATGGCCCCTCATCGCTTTTCGAAATGGGGGAAAGAAAATAAAATGTGTTGTGAATAAAAGTAGGCCGCCAGGTTTGAGGATATCAACAATCTCAAATTTTGTTTTTTGCTATAACCCTGAATATTTTGCAAAGGTTTGCGCTTCTTCCTGATTGCGCTTGTCCCAACTAATGCCAGTAGAGACATAGCCCCGTACATCCGACGCTAATGTGAAAGCGCCACTGCCACATCCTACGTCAATCAGGAGTTCATTTTGTCTAGTTTTGGGCAGGTATTTCAAAAGCCAAATATACCTATCAACAACAAGGGTGTCACCAAGTACCAAGAGCAATCTGTAACCAACCAGATTAATTAGGAATTTTTTTATGCGAGAAATCATGTGATTGAAAATATTACCCTAAATAATAAGAGGTAGAATATTTTTGTATCCCCCACTATTCTCTGTAACGAGAGTAAAGAATACCAATATTACTCTACCCTGCGCCTCAAAAAGCCGCTAGGGGGCTATACAATAAAAGTAATTTTATGCAATAAATTTCTAAAAGCTAATAGTCGGTTTATTCAATTCTATAGCAAGGTTAAGAGGTTATTCAAAATGCGTATATTAGTCACCGGCGGAGCAGGCTATATTGGCTCGCACACAATGCTGGAGCTACTCGCAGGAGGCCATGAGATCTATGTGATAGATAATTTTGTCAATGCCTCTCCTGTTTGTCTGGAGCGTGTTGCCCACCTGTCTAATCACAGCTTTTTCACTACGTCTGCAAACGTTTTAGATGAGGTGGCCTTGAATGAGATTTTTCAGTCATTCAAGCCCGAAGCTGTGCTTCATTTTGCTGGTCTTAAAGCAGTTGCAGAATCTGAAACATTACCTCTCTCCTACTACGAACAGAATATCTGTAGCACCATCGAATTACTGAAAGCGATGGATAGGCACGAATGTAAAACCATCGTGTTTTCATCATCTGCAACTGTTTATGGCGTGCCGCATTATCTGCCTTACGATGAAGAACATCCCTGCACTCCGGTTAACCCTTATGGGCGAACAAAATATTTTAATGAGCAAATACTATCTGACTGGTCTGCAACAGGCGATAGGAAGTCAGCGATACTGCTGCGTTATTTCAATCCAGTAGGCGCTCATAAATCAGGTAAAATTGGCGAAGCTCCACACGGTATTCCGAATAACTTAGTGCCTTATATCGCTCAGGTAGCAATCGGTCAGCGTGCTAAAGTTTCGGTTTTTGGCAATGATTATAACACGCCCGATGGGACAGGCATTCGAGACTATATCCATATAACCGACTTAGCAGAAGGGCATGCAGCAGCTCTCGACTACGCCATGCACCATTCAGGCGCTGAAATCATTAATTTAGGCACAGGCCGCGGCCATTCAGTTTTAGAAATGATTGCCGCTTTTGAAACGGCATCTGGACAGCAGATTAACTATCAAATCATGCCGCGCCGTGCTGGCGATATTGATAGTTTTTTTGCCGATGCAACAAAGGCAAAAACCCTACTTGGCTGGCATGCAAAACGTGGTGTCGACAAGATGTGTCAGGATGTCTGGCGATGGCAATCTGATAACCCGGCAGGTTTCAAAAGCTGAGCTGTTACATAGCCCGGCATTATTTAACCTTGAACACCTTAAAGGCAGGGTCGCTCACAAGGACTGGCTCAAAAAACTGCTTATTCACCTCATTGAGATAAAACATTTGGTGAAAGACAGTATTGAACAGCCTTCTATGAGCTAGGAATATCTGCAGCGCGTTATCGCCGCGTTTTATGAAATGCATAATAAAGGGCGCTCTGTCATTCTTATAGTCTCGTTGGACCGTTCTGGTGCCATCTTGCATCTGAATAAGGCCTGCTAAAAATGGCTTTTCATCAACCATGCCTGTTTTCAGATTAAACGACCTGCCAGCGCATTGGATGATATCTGGCTTTTGCATCGGGTCACATTTAAGATGTTTGTACCCCATGCCATCTTCCGGTTTTGTGCCTGCAGGAAAAGTATGCACTCCTTTGGTGGGGTCCCATAACCCTACCTTTGAAATAGAGGGCATCCAATCTGCCAGCTGTTCACTTAACACCATATAAATAGCCTGCTGAGGCTTTGTTTTTTGATAAAGGCCGAGTTTAGTATCAAAATTTTTGTCACCGGCAATACTGACCTTAAAATCCTCCATCCCATTCTCAGAAAAATAAGTTAATATGCCGGCTGCCTCAGACTGGCTATTGGCCATTAAGGCCCGTGCAATATAATGTGTAACAGGCGTATTCTGCCCGCCGCCATCATGAAGAACATTAAAATTATTTAATAGAACTGATGCATAGCCATAATCCCACCAAGACGCGACAACTGTCTGCTCATCTGATGGTAGCGTGGCAAGTGAGCTTAATCCTTCTAAGGCTGGTTTAGGAAAGGAAGGGCGCACAAGATAGTCTATTGGGCTAGAGACCCAGATAACCATAAAACCAAAAACCACAGATGTGCTTATCGCTGCATACTGCAAAGCTTTGCCCGTTTTCAATATCTGAAGAAGCGCTCTTACGCCTGTCACCAAGGCCCAGGCCAGCCCGAACCACAAGAACGGCGCTGAGTAGAAAATTGTGCGCGTGCCAAAGTAAAAATTCAAAAACATGAAGGCAGCTGCAGGCACAAATACTATGGCAAGTACCGGATGGCGGATAGACCATAACCCAACAGCGATAACACCAACCATGCCAAGCCAAAACGACCCTGAAACACGCTCAAGAACATCCAGAAAAGGCAGAACGGTAAGCTCTGTAATCGTTACAAAGGAATTAGGGAAGACAAGCCCACCAAACCCTAATTCTGAGAGGTAATAGCCCTGACCAATCCCGATCTTACCCCACAAAAGGCCACTTAGCAGACAGAAAAGAGCTGCTTGATAAAAGCTGCGCTTCCAGTCTCGGTGACACACAGCAGACAGCCATACCAGCGCAATCAGAAAGGCCCAACCAAACAGAGGTTTGGCATACCACCAATTAAAAACCCACATCACAGCACCTGCAAGCACCGCAAGGGCAAGTGAGGTACGCAATGATTTTGCGCGGGCAGCAAAAATAACCAGCCCGAACATGAGATAGAAAAAACCGAGATTTAGCTGGTCTGTATCAATCCGCCCCGCACCAGAACGCGTCATATAGGCAAGCGACAATCCCCCACCTGCAGCAGCCAGAGCTCCCTCCAGCCAGTAACCAACTGAGCCAAAGGCAAAAACAATAAACAGGGCTGTGACTGCCGCGGTCACAGGAATTAGCCAGTGAGCCGCTTTCAGAAGCGCTTTGGAAGAATAACCATCTGCAACAATCGCAATGAGAGAAGAGAGAAGCGGTGCGTCGAAAATAGATGCTGGCGGCGAGGCAAGCTGCATGCTGTTTATGTTTGTAGGATAGAGTCGCTTTTCATTAAAGGTCTGAAAATTCCCATCGCGTTTAATCGACTGTGCCAAGCCAATAAAATAGCCCGCATCAGCTGTTGTAAAGAGCTGCATTCCGTCATCCAAAGCAAATATCTCAGGATTTTGCTGCCAAATATCATATTGGCTCGCACGCACATAATAATTCATATAAGCAGCAATGCTCGTCGCAATAATAACAGCTATCACATACCAGCGCCCGGATAGCGGCTGCAGCCATTGTCTGTCTGTCAGGCTATTATGACATGTTTGAGCCGCATCAACTTTCTGAATGAGGGCCGCAATCATCATGATATCTCCAATTTTTCACGTATAGCCTTACCTACTCATCCCCTGCATGTCAGACAGCTGAATTATTTGTTAGCCGTTATAGTAATCACGATACCACGCAACAAAGCGGGCAACCCCTTCTGCGACAGGCGTGTCGGGCTGAAACCCAACCCAGTCGCCAAGTAATGTTGTATCAGCTGATGTTGTCATGACGTCACCTGCCTGCATAGGAAGATAATTCATTATTGCTTTCTTGCCTGTAGCATCTTCAATTGCCGCAATATAATCCATCAAGGGTGTCGGCTGACCATTCCCGACATTAAAAAGCCTATAGGGCGCTGTACTTGCCGCAGGATTTGGCGCGCTTGTATCAAAAGTCTCATCAGCTGTTGCTGGCTTGGAGACTAGCCGCACAACGCCTTCGACAATATCATCAATATAGGTGAAGTCCCGAACCATCTTCCCATGATTGAAAACATCTAATGGCTCGCCTGCAAGAACAGC
>Ga0206131_10001088_pt1 | contig 35974 bp, 23 predicted proteins | sample Helgoland_Spring_FD_148636 | JGI IMG/M metagenome (GOLD analysis project Ga0206131, IMG submission 148636) | Pelagic subsurface seawater microbial communities from Kabeltonne, Helgoland, North Sea - Helgoland_Spring_Bloom_20160517_1 | ecosystem: Environmental > Aquatic > Marine > Epipelagic ... | reverse complement strand
AAAAATGAGAAAGAAAGCTCAGTTTGGTCAAGTCATTAGCGGGTATGTAGATCCTACCCCTGAAGGCTTGGACAAGGCGTATCAACGCCATATGGATAATCTTATGAACTCCGAAGCTATTAGGCAAGAGGCTGCAAAACTTAAGGCTGCTCCTTTTGAAGGAGATCAACAGCTTAGGAGAGAATTGCTTACTACCTCTGACAAAGCACTTCAAGCTATAGTTGGGAAAGCTTCCTACGGGAACTTGTCAAACTTTACTTCTGCAGTAAATAGAGCTTCTACAGAGTTTCAAAAGAAAGCTGCTCCTATATCTCAAAACCAACAGCTGTACACTGCATACCAAACTACAGTAGGTGATCTGCTTGAGAAAGGTAAGATTGATGCAGAAGATGCTAGTGGTAATATTCTGCTGTCTACTATGGGGTACAAAGGATTGTCATACGATGAAAACGGGGAGGCTACAGGATACTTTAGTGGTAAGACTGTATACCAGAATCCTGGGATTCAGGACATGATAAACAAGGCATTGTCTAATGTTGAGCCAGATAGTTGGAAAGAGGTACGTAAAGTACTTGGGGCTGGACCTGATGGAAGCTTGACTGTAGAGACTGAGCAGGGAGAGAAGTATATTTCTGCAGACAAAGTATCAGCAGCACTTGCTGGAGTTACCAATGACCCTGCAGTAATAGGGTATTACACTCGTAAGGGTCAGATACGTACTGCTCAAATGGATGATGAGGAAGTTGCTGAGAGTGTAGGTGAAATGATTAAAGTCCAAGCTGGTAGAGCAGATGCTGCTAGATCAGCTTTGGCAAATGCTAAAACTCCTGAGGAGAAAGCTGCACTGCAGAACAGGATAGACCAAGCTACTAAAGATGCAGGTGATCTTCAGTCTATGGTAGAAGGTGGTAAAATAGATGATATGCGCTCTAAGCTCGTTCAAGCTCAACGTGATCAGCTTATCAATACCCCAATCATGGCAGCTATCAATGCTAAGACTTCCATGAACGTTGTAGACTCTTCCAAGCAGGGCTATGACCAGAAGTGGATGGCTCAGTACAAGCAGCGCCTGAAGGATGCATCAGAAAGTACAGCTCTTAAAATACGAGATAACGCAATAACGTATAACAGGCTTGGGGGTGAAGACGCTGGTGACTTATATGTTAAAATAGAAGAAGCTGATACTACCCTATCCTCACTCATGGAGACTTACAATAGTCCTGAGTTCAATACCATGAGCCAGGAGGGTAAGATGGAGTTTGCTCAACAGGTTCGTGATGCTACGAGAGAGTCAGATATGATGCACAACCTCTTCATGGACCTGTACAAAACTTCACCTGAAGTAGTTTTTGACACAGATGAATACAGAGAACTGCAGAGCAGGATTGAGAGCCTGACCTCTATATCCCCAGTTACAGCCACAAGTGCATCTCAGTTCCAGATGGAAGAAGGAGCAGCATTAACTCGAACTATGAAACTGAATGCAGCTAAGAGAGAACTTAGGGACTACATGTCAAACCTTAATCTTGAAAGTCCTGTTGGGGGTACTACTACTAGAACAGTACAGTTTGTTGATCCAACATCTCTTGGTGCAGATCCTAATGTTAACAAGGAGATTAAAAATCACTTCAGTGCTGGATTTAGTCCTATGCAGATGGTTATCAATAGAGACACGGGTGAACCTATAACATTGGAAGAACTTCTTCAGACTGAGGAGTTTGATGGGGTAGAGGGTATTAGTGATTTAGAATATGCTAACCATGGTATATCAGAAGGTGCTACTCTTGCTACAGGCCCTATGATGCGTATTGGAATAAGTACTTCTAAGGGAGCAAGATCTATTATAATACCAGTGGGACCGAGCAGCCAGCAGGAAATTCCATCTTTGAATGAATACTATAATGGATTCGGGGGTAGTATCATAAATGAATTCCTTACTTATCAGGTTGAGGGAATGGAAACTATAGATGAGGTACCTTGGTATTCCAAAAACGATCCATCTCAGAGAGGTACTATATCTGCGGATCTAACAACAGCAGAAGGAGGTACAGTGACTATTACTGATCCTACAGGTAAGAAACATAAAATGGGTTTGCGGAGTGCTGAGCTTCAGGCTAAGTTGAACGACCACAAAATTACTCTTAGATAATGGCTAACGATACAATTGATCCTTTTACAGGGTTACCTGACAAACCTGTAAAGGATAAGATAGATCCATTTACTGGTAAAAAAGATACAGGTACTACACGTAGTAGTGCTCCTTATTTGAGTAGTCCTGAGTTCTTAAATCTCAGAGGTACACCAAGCAGCTATGAGTCTTACGGTGTTCCGACACTTCCAGGACTTGATTTAGATGAGATGCGTGCTCAGCGTCAGAGCAAAGCTGAGAAGTGGGGTAGAGGATTGATGAAGGCTGGTGTTACTATGGCAGGTGCAGTAGCTGAGAATACCGTTGGTTTGATGGACGGTATTGGTGAAGCTATAGTTCAAGGAGACTGGACTAAAATCTATGACAACGAGACTGGTAGAGCAATAGATAGTATGAATGCTTGGATGCAGGAGAACTATCCAAACTACTACACTAAGGAAGAACAGAACGCAATAGGTCTTGAGAACTTAGGTTATGCTAACTTCTGGGGAGATAAGGCAGCTAATGGTCTTGGATATGCTGTAGCTAGTGTAGCTACATTAGCAATGACGGGTGGTGTTGGACTGATAGCCAGAGGAGCAGGACTTGCTGCTAAAGCCGCTAAAGCATCTAGTAAAGGCCTAAGCATGTACAATGCTGCAAAGTCTATGGCTACAGGTGCTAAGATTGGGCAGAAAATATCTTCAGGTGCTCGAAGGGCTTCGGTTATTAACGCTGCTAAAACAGCAGAGGTAGGTATTGCAATGTCTCACGCTGAGGCTTCTGTGGAAGCTCGTGAGATGCTGAACCATGCATACGCTGAAGCAGCATTAGATATTGCAGAGTCTAGAGGTGTAACTGTTCAAGAGCTTACAGCTTCTGAAAAACAAGAAGCTAGAGACTTGGCATCTAGTATTGGTAACTACGGTTATGCCTTTAACATGGCAGTGCTTGCTCCCACTAACCTTTTTATGTTCGGCAAAGGTCTATTTCCTAAGTATGGTAAAATGAGACCAAAGGCCAAGGGTTATAGGCAAGACAAACTTGGTAAGTGGAGAGATACCTGGGCTAAGGAAGATAGCCCTATGTGGAAAAGAACCGCATCTAGGTACTTGAGGCAGCCTGGTGAAAATGCAATTAGTGAGACATTTCAGGAAGGTACTCAGTACGCTATTCAGCGTGCAGGTGAATCTTCTTTAGAGAAAGGAGGTCCTTCTGGCCTTTTAGATTTCTCATCATCAGTAATTGGGGGATGGGAAGACACCCTAACTGATAAAGAAGGTATAGAATCCTTGATGCTTGGTTTCATCATTGGAGGATTTATGGGAGGAGCTGGTTCTGCTAGGAGTAGATGGAACCAAGCTGAGGAAGACAAAGGAAGAGCTAAGATTATAAAGGCTCTGAACAGTGAGCAGATGTATACTCTTGCTGAGAAAGCAGAGCAATCTAAAAAGCAAGAGGCGTATTCCCAAGCAATGCAGAAAGCCCTAGAAGATGGGGATCATAAAGCATACAGGGATGCACAGTTTAGTCTGGTTCTGTCTCAGATTGCGATGCATGACGGAGCTGGTACTATAGACATGTATCTGCAAAAGATAGATGATGCTAAACGTATGGAGCCTGCAGAGTTTGCAAAAGCTTTTGGTATACCTGAAGGAGTTGAGTTTGACCAAGCACGTATAGCAAGTGACCTCACTAAAGACGTCAAGAAGTTCGTGGAAATGAAGGAGAAGGTTGAGCTTATGTTCCCTTCGAGTCAAAAGACAAAGCTTGCAAAGCTGCTCAGCAAAAAAGAAGTTACTGAAGAAGAAAAGCAGCAGGCTATTGACGAGCATAAATATAAAAGCAGACTTATCCTAGAAAGTCTTCGTCTAGAGGATAATGATTCTCGTATTGAAAAGCTTACAGCAGAACTGAACCAGCTGTTTACACCTCTAGAGCAAGAGCAACGTGTTGAAGCTGAGAGGCTTGTAAAGAGACTGCAGTACAATTCCAGTAAGATTCGCAGACTTGAAAAGAAGAAAAGAAACAGTCCTGAGGGTAAACTCAACAAGGAAGACCAGCAAACTCTTAACAATCTGTATGCTGAGCTTAATCAGGCCAAGGACTCACTTGCAGCAGAGACTATAGAAACTCAAGAGCTTGAAGCTGATAAGCAGCAGTTCAAAAAGAGATCTACTGACCCCGAGTCACTCGTATCCGAAGAAACCTCATTGCTCGAGCAACAGGTTGCAGAGAGGATATATACACTTGTAAACTCTATATCTGATCCTATAAAGAAGGTTCAGGCTCTTGTAATAGCAGAGGATCTTGTTCGCCTTGCTGGTTCTAGAAGCTATACTTCTTTTGCGCTGGAAGAACTCTTAACAGATCCTGAAGAGCGTGCATCTTACATTAATAGGCAGAGAGCTGCAGACGAAAAAGCTGTACAGGATGAGATCGATAAGTACGCAGAGGAGCAGATAGAAAATACTAATACTTCTGCGGAAATTAAAGCTGTTCTGAAAGTAGCACAGGACAAGAAATTATCACCAAAAGCTAAGAAGAAGCTTACTGACGAGCGCGACAAGCGTAAATTAAATGAAGCTGCTATTAATCAGAGGCTGAATGAAGATGACCTTTCTGTACTTGAAGTAGCATTAGCTGCTTTTAATAAGAAAGCTGCTGCAGGAACACCACTTACTCCTGAGGAAATAGTGGAAAGACATGTCTTAAGTGAGACTATAAAGCATCGCACCAAGGAAGGACTTATAGAAGGCAATAGATCTAGGAGAGCTGCGAGGAAGGCAGCGGAGGATAAGAAGGCTGCGGCTGAGGCTGCAGCTGCTGCAGACGTTGCAGAAGAAAACAAGAACAAGAAAGAGGATCAAACTAAAGATGCTTCTAAAGGAACTACTACTGCTGGTTCAGAGAATACTGGAGATAGTAGAGCTCCTAAGTCTACAACACAAAAGGCTCAAATACAGAACGGGGAGCTTGCAACAGAGGATGACAAAGAAACTGTAAAGTTTGATGACAATGGTTTCCCTATAGAGGGTAACGATAAGAACAGGGAGTTCAAGATTGACAGGGAGTACCTAAAGACCAAAGAAGGTCATGATGCTGCCCTGACCTCAGAAGTTGAGTTTGTGCTTAACAATGAGACTTTTGAGAAAGACGGTAAGACAGTTACTGAAGCTGTCATATACGTTAAGCTAGATGGTAGATACATAGGTATACTTCCTTCTCCGCATGGTCCTAAGGGTAATCGACAAAGCCTTAGAGTTTATATGTCTCTTATGGAGGGTAATCCTACAACAGGTAGGATATCTGACATAGGATATGCTGGCTCTGGTAATTTTATCAATGAGGTTAAGGATGGGGTACCTGTACTCAAGCCTATGTCTGAGCTGTTCAAAGACGGCAAGCCTGAAGGATTTGTAACATACGGATATGTAACTGAGGAGGGTGTAGAGATTGTAGGGGAAGGTGTGTCTGAAGAAGTATTGAATGCAGCATCTAATGCTGTCTCTTTGCGTAGACCAAAAAATGATCTAGGCACTGGTCAGATTGTAATGATTTTTAAGCTCCCTAACGGGGACTACACAGCTATACCTATTACTACTAAAGAAACAGGTGTAGAAGGTCTTGCAGCAATAAGGCAATACATACTTGATTCTGATGTATCTAATCTTGAGAACAACATAAAGGCAGTAGCGGGTCTCCCGATATGGCAAAGAGGATTCTCTAAGTTTACTGTAGAAGTAACTGAGCAGGGTGTACCTCTTATCAGCTTCTTCCACAAAGACAAAGCAGTTAAGCTTTCTGTTCAGGAGATGCGTAACTTGCTGGAAGACAAGCCTGTAGGCAAGTTCTCTATAGGAACTCTTGTAACTAGGACAGTAGAAGGCCAAGAGGTAGTAGTATTTGAAAACGATACAAATGCTTCTACTGCTGATTACCTAGCTCTTAAGGATGGTATGAGAGCTTCTTTTGAGGAAGCTGTAAAGTCTACAAAGAGGCAAGTTGATCCTACATTCCTAGCTATCGAAGGAGCGTACACAGACCCTGTGACAAAGAAGGTATACCCTGGAGGATATGCTGAGTTTATTGAATCAGAGTTACTCTCAACTCAAGTTAGATTTCATAAAGGGCTCCCAACATTCGATCACAAGATCTCCATAGATCTTTCAATACAAAATGAACAGCCTAAGCAAGCTGTTGCTGCAGCTGTAGTAGAACCTGAGCCTAAGGGTAAGCCTGAGAATAAAGCAGCTCCTGAAGAACCTGGTGTAGGTCAGGGTTCAATTCACTCTAGTACTGAGGGGAGTAATACTACAGGACAAGCTAGTGATGAAGAACTGGCTGCTCTTGAAGCGGAGCTGGGCCTTGAAGAAGGAGTAGTAGAAGAGAGGGGAGAGCCATCACAAGAGGAGTTAGAGTCTGCTGCTGCGCAGGGAGGTAAACCATATATCGACGAAGAGGGTTATGTATATGAGTCTATTGTAGATGCTATAGTTGACAATAGTAACAACCTAGAGCTCACAGAAGATGGTAAGTACTATAGAAATAAAAAGACAGGTAAACTGTACATGCGTGCTACTACTTTTATTGGTAGTAAAGAAACGTTTGATCCGAAGTGGAGTGCATCTGCAACTGCTATAGGAAACAGTGTTGACCAGTTCCTACGAGATTACTTTGCAGGTAGAGTAGGTTCTAACTCTTATCCTAATCTTTCTCAAGAAGCACAGGATGAACTCAGTGCAGCTGCTGAGAATTTGCAGACTTTATTTGAGGGAAGGGGAGAGAAAGTGCTTGAAGATGACATTACTTTGTCATTCGAGTCTGCAGAAGCTACTAGTAAAGATGGTGCAGTTGTAGGAGTTGCTGGTACAGTGGATCTTATGACTCAGGATAAGGACGGCAATTTCCGTATCTACGATATCAAGAGTCTTCGTGAAGCTACAGTATCTAAGGCAATTTATAAGAACAATAAGTCTACGGGTACTAAAGGTGTTAGAGTTACACCAGAGGGTAAGTATGGTCCTAGGATGGATGAGCAGCAACGCTCTACATACCAGAAACAGCTTAGCATATACAAAGCTTTAGCTGAAAACAAGTTCGGTGTTACTGTATCTGAGATATCTGTAGTACCAGTTGATGTAAGGTATCCAAGTCCTGAAAATAAAACTGTCGAAGAAGCATCTAATACACAAGCTACTAGTGCAGTTCTTATAAACCCTATAGTACAGAAGCCTCTGACTATCAAAGGATTAGAACCTGGTAAACAATCTGAGACATCTACTGAGTCTGCAGCTATCGATCAGAGATTCGCCGCAAAGATTGAAAATCTATCCATATTGGCCGAGATGGCATTTATGGAAGGAGATGTTCAGCAGGCTGATAAGCTTTTGGCTGAGCAAAAGGAGGCTGAGGCTGAATACAAGAAACTTACTGGTAAAGACTATGGTGGTTCTCCGTTTAGGCTTGCATCTGCTGCAAAAGAGAAGATAGACAAGGAGAGAGCTATAGCTTGGTTGAGAAAAAGATTCGGAGATGATGCTGTTACCATCTACGACCAGCTTAAAATGGTTGGGGACAATATTGTCCACGGCTATATGGAGAATGGTGCTGTGCACTTGTTCTCTCAGGCTGAGGTAGGTACTGAGTACCATGAAGGCTTTCACCTGTTCTTCCGCACACTGCTTACTAATAGGCAGAGGGCTGACTTGTATCAAGACGCTGCAGATATGTTCGGGGAGCCTACTGCTGAAGACATAGCTAAAGCTCGAAGAGGTCAGAGAGAGATGACTGACGAGGAAGCTAGGAATCTAGCTTTGGAGGAGAAGCTTGCTGAGGAGTTTAGGGACTTTGTTCTTACTGAGCAGAAGCCTAAGACTATGGGTAAACGTATTGCTAAGTTCTTTAAGGACTTACTTATATACATCAAAGCTCTTGCTGGATATCCAATGACTGTCCGCAGTGCATTCAGTATGATAGAGTCTAACAGGATACCTAAGTCATACTCTAGAACTGCCCAGACATTCTCACCAGGAGGTACTGCGTTCTTGATGCAGCACTTTGTATCTGACCCTAAGCTGGGTAAGGAGATAAGAGACCTCGTTGTATATAAGGTCATCAAGTCCTTAGATGCTAACTCAGAAGTAGACATACAAGACTTGCTTGGTAGTCCTGCAACAGCAAACGTAAAAGGGGGAGAGTCTGCTATAGCTGACTGGTTCCTTAGGTCAGCTCTTAAAGTAAATGCTCCACTAGGATCAAGAGCATTGAAAGACAAGGAGTTTGAGATCATCAAGAAGGTGTACTCAGATCCTGAGAAGATGGTAAGAGCTATGAATGTCATGCACGTACAGTTCGGTTCTCCTGATCTTACGTTTGATAATGAGATTATGCCTGACCAGATGACTGTTGGGGATAATTCTGCAGCGTATTCTAAACTATTCTTAGAGGTCTACGAGCACTGGCATGACAAGCGCAGTGAGCTTGGGGGAGTTGAAGTCAGAGGTTACAGGTCTGAGATTAGAGATAGGCTTAGGGACTATGGACTTAAAACCTATGATACTGAGCTAACTAGGAAGGCAGAAGATATAGCAGATAATGATGAAGGTGCTGATAGAGTATATAGTGTAAGCAGGTCTAAGGAAGACCCTGCTAAGACTCTTGGGGACAAAGCACGTAGAGCATTGTCTCGCATACCTGTGCAGAATACAGAGGCGAGCAGACTTGGGTTCCAAACGTTTATACCTATTGAGGATGTATACAAACAGGTAGCAGCTACTGTAGTTGACGCTACAGACTGGGTACAAATGCTTAGCGCTCTTGAGGAGAAAGCCAATGAGATAAGCGCACTGAAAGAAGTTTATGATTTCATGGTCAAGCTAGATGCAAAAGAGAAAGCTCTTATGTACTCTGTGTTTGCACAAGCTATGACTCCCTACAAACTCATCAAGCTTGAGATTGACGATAACGGTAACAAGGTTGTCAAAATCATCAATAGCAGTGAGAACAGTATTCAGAGATACTTTGCACAGAAGTGGAAAGATGAGTCTACAGGATCTGGTGGATTGTATACTCCTGGAATTAACTCTAGTGGTGACTTGCTAGACCTTAGGATTGATGAAGAGCGTAGAGCTAAAGCGGAATCTCTTTACGGTGAGCTTGAGACAGCTATGCAAAAGACTCCTGATGGTGTCAAGCAGTACGAGTTGTTGGGTGAGCTGCTTCTTGAAATGGGAATTACCATTGCCAGCAATAAAAAAGAGGCAGGTAGAAGAGTTCAGATAGCCTTCGAGAAGGATAAAATAGGGATGTACAACTTCCTTACAAAGGATACAAAGATTAGAAGCATGTTTACCGGCAACGGTAAGATGACCAAGAAGATACTGAACAACTACAGCAACATATTTGAGACTGAGAGCAGCACTATGAATGCTGTATCACAGATCATAATGTCAAAGTTTGAGGCTCCTAGCTCTACGTCATTCTTTAATGGTACTGGTAACCTTGTATACCCAATCAATCTCAAGAGTGATATGAACATCACTACGGAGTTGATTAAGAGTGAAGGTGAGGACAACCTTGCAGCAGTACTGTATGGTAAGGAAACCGAGGGAGGAGTAGTAGGAAGTGTAGTAAAAGGTTCAGACGGAGATACAAGGAGCTTGGCTCACATGTTTATCTCCAATAAGAATGGTAAGGAGCTATTTGAGCTTGTAGATATAGACTCATTTGCAGCAGACGAGAATGCAGCTAAAGAGTTTGACGGCTTTACATACAAAGACGGCCTAGCAGTAGACCTAGTTATGTTTGCTCAGAGCAACAAAGTAAGGTACATAGCAGTGGACACTCAAGGTGACCGCTCTAAGCTTACGTACATGCCTGTACCTAACTTCAGAAACTCTGATGTAGCTGCTATGTATGGGTTTGATATTGGTCAAGAGAGTGATCCAATAGCAGCAGGTATTGAACGTACATATTTGCTTGACTTGCACAGGATGTACGTAGCTGAGAAGGCTAAGAGTGAATCTCCTGTAGAGACTTATCATAGCAGAGATAGGTACTTAGCTTTTCAGCTTGGGGGCCCTAATATGGATCCTGAGAGTAACCTGCTGGTTGAAGCCTATGTGCATCTAGAGAAGGGAACTCCTATGTCTCCAGAGCTTAAGAAAGCAGTTAAGTCTTATGTCTCTGATACTAAGAAGAGGATGACTCAGTATCGCCAAGACATAGTAGCTGAGCTGGGTGGTGAGGGAGCTCTTCAATTATTTGTTACCTCTACTATCAAAGGAGGTTCTAAAGGCAATTACGGTGGATACATTAAAGGTGAGGAGATAGCTTACATAGATGAATTCATTGAGATGTCTGTGCTTGGTCGCATGATGTCTAGAGAGATACTTCGTTCAGGTGTCAACTACGTAAAGAATGGGGCTGACTATGTAAAGCGTTCAGCTCTTAGTAGTACTCCTGGAACTCAGCTCTTTACAATCAGTATGAACAATGACCCCAACAATGCTGACTATGGTATGTTGGATGAGTTCAAAGAGATAACTCTAAACGACATCTTTGGATCTATTCCTTCTAAGGATAGAGCTGATCTTAAAGAGAAGCTTGTGGATCAAGTAGGGGAAGCTGCTGCAGAGGGTATCATATCTGCATATGATAGATCCAATGGTACTGATGCTCAGGCAGTTATAAGCATAGACATGTACCGTAGGCTTCGTATGGGTCTTGGGCAATGGACTGCAGTAGACGAACAAGTCTACAAAGAGTACATGTCTGCACCTATTGGGCAAAGGAAGTGGGATGGTACTAGATCACCCATTATGCCACTCAAGCCTTCGTATGACTACAGGGTTGAACATACGATGGGAGGACATAGGCACTTGCTCCCAATATCACATAAGAACTCCTACGTAGTACTGACTGATGAGCTTGCTGAGGGCATACCTAATCTCCAGAATTTAGCTCAGTACTTTGAAACAAACAATGTACATGTAGCAAATACTATATCTGCCAAGAAGCTTGCATCATTCCAACCTGTAGATATCACAGATCTTGCAAGTGCTACAATACAGACTGTACCAAGTAGAGGACTTAAGTTTCCGCAGATACTTCCTAGTAAGAAAGCACAGAAGATAACCTTCGGTCGTCAGCCTAGGAAGAACATGATCGCTAACATAAACCCAGAAACCAGTTACTACCTGGAGGACATGGGTATGGAGGTATCTGGTAGGGATCTTATAAATATGTATCAGAAAGCTGTAATAGCTAAGCTGAATAAAGGTCACGCTAGTGTATTTAGCCGTCTAGGATACGATAAAGTACTGGAAGCCAGAGAGAAAGGAGATACCAATAAAGAAGCACAAGCTATGCAGGCTATGCTTCCAAAGCTTAGAGAAGCACTTACGGAGCTTGGTATTGAGAAAGACTTGCCACAGAATATCATGGATTCTGTGAATGTCATAGTAGATGCTAATGGTGTAATAACTACTGAAGTACCACTTTCATTCCCTACTGTACAGAACAAACTTGATTCCTTGATAATGGGATTGTTCCGCAGCTCTGCTTACCTGCAGAAGTTGACGGGTGTAGAGATGGTTCAGTTTGCTGAGTTCGGGGAGTCCCAAACTGATAAGAACCTAAATTTCTATTCTATTGAAGAGGCAACAGATTCTGAAGGAAATACTTACAGCAAAGTAGCTGCAGCAGAGGTAGATATACGTAGAGATGTGCTTGAGGCTATGGGTGTTGACCCTGATGCTAGCATATCTGAGATAGAAGAGTCAGTCAATAAGATGCTTGGGTATCGTATACCTCAGCAGGGTAAATCATCTATGTTGATGATGAAGATCCGCAAGGTTCTTCCAAACTCTCACTCTAAGGCAGTGCGTATACCACCATCTGTTACTACCATGATGGGTTCTGACTTCGACATTGACAAAATGTTTGTGATCTTCCCTGAAGTAAACATCGAAGGAAAGAAGCAAGTCAGAGTAACTAAGGTCAAGCCTGACTACAACGCTTTGAAGAATTCAACTCAGGAGCAGTTTGAAGAGCTTGATGAGAAAGTGCTAAACAATATTGTGTTTGACACATTCATGGCTATTGGAAGTAACGTCAATCACATACATGAGACTATGACTCCTCTAGATATTGAGGAAGGTGTAGACCCAATCTTACAGGGAATTGTAGGAATAGGATATGAGAATCCTCACGTAGAGATAGACATTAACAATCCTCACGATAGAATTAGGAGTGCAACAGACAACATGCTTAGCATGGCGCTGCGTGGAATATATGCGAACACTATTGCTGGACGTAACGTAGCTCTGACTGCTATGTCTATAGGTGGGTTCACGTTTACAGGACCGCAGTTCAAAGTCGATGGAGTAACTGTAGGAAACCTAGTAGAGAAGTCACTATTTCCAGATCCGCTAGGAGTATACAGGTTTACAGACTATTACATGTCAGGGTACTTGTCAAAGTCTGTTGACTCTGTGAAAGATCCTGTGCAGAGACTGATGAATGACAACTCTCTCACAGCACCTCTCACTTCTTACATGCTGTCTATAGGTATGACTCCTCAACAGGCAATAGCATTCTTGAATGTAGGAGCAGTTAAAGAAGTTATTGATAGCAGTGTTAAGCATAACCGCAGTATAAAGCAGGGTCTTATAGGATATAAGCCTATTGCAATGAACTTGAACTTAGCTGAAATGCAAGCTATAGCTTCAGGAGCTAATACCGAATACAACAAATCTGATTACATGAAGATGCTTTCTTTCATTAATGAGGAAGCAAAGAAGCTACGTAATCTGTATACAATACTATCTCCTGACAACATTGACCAAGCTGGTACTACTCCACAGCACCTTGCTAAAGTGGAGAGAGCTCTAACTATTACACAGCAAGCTGATGATATTGTATTCGGGGGAAGAGAGGCTCTTAAGAATGTTACAGAAGGAGAAGCTTATCCTATAGTCAAAGCCTACTATGCTGCAATAAACCGCTCTGTAGAATTGACTACAGCTCTTGGCTTTATAGGTACACAACCAGCAGTTACGTCATTTAAAGAAGATGTCAAAAAGCTGTCTGGTTTAGATTACTTAAATGATGTTCAGCACAGAGACATCAACAGAGCTATACTGCACCACTTAGTAACTAAGCCTGGATCTCCGATATTTGAGAAAGGTCTTCTTGATGCTCCTTATATAAGAGATAGGTTTACTATAAGAGGAGGGCTTGAGTCTGTTATGAATAATGCCAAAAAGGCTGCTGGTGAGACTGTAAATCCTGTATTCGACGCTTTCACTTTAGAACAGGAAGAAGTCAATGGTTTCCCATTCTACTACCTTAAAGTAGACAAGACTAAACTGTCTACTAAGGAGGAGAAGGATAGGTTTACTTACACCATGCAGGGCATGATGGACAATTCTGGACTGTACGGTGAGGAAAATAGGGATACAATTAGGGATGGTATTCGTGTTATAATAACTAACTCTATCATAACCAGTGGATTTGCTCCAGGTATGAAGAGTTACTTTGAGCTTATACCTGTAAGCTTCTGGAGAGAGCTTGGAGTTACTGAGCACCTCAATCAGGAGATTAGTAAGCTTAACACTAACAAGAGAGCTCTTGATGATTTCAAAGTTGAGTTCCTTATGAACTATGGAACTCATAGTGCACGAAGAGAAACCTTGTTCCCAAGAGATAAAGGCAGATTCAAGGAGAGATTTCTTGAGGCAGACAATAAGATACAAGATTACATAAGCCCAGCGAACGATGCCTTCAGGATATCACTAGAAGGCAACAAGAAGATTCTTTACCAGAGGTCAGACCGTATTAAAAATACTAAAAACTACAAGTACATTCCTGTAGCTACAAAAGGCAAGCAGTACGTATTGTACGAAGCTTACTTAAGAGAGCCTAAGACAGGAAAAAAGGTAAAAGGCAGTCTGTTCGATAACGAGCAATCTATAATGCTACCTCGTCCTAGCGCCCCATACGATGGGAAGGTTTCTTCTCAACGTGTTGGTACAGGTCAGAGAGAAACTCCTAAAGGAGCTGCAGAAAAGGTAGCTAGACTGAGAGAGAACTTTGCTGCGGCTGGGATTGACGTAAAGGTTGTTGAGACTGAGCTTCCTCTTGGTACTAAAGGTCAAGTTCAAGGAGATACTGTATATGTAGATCCATCACAGATGGAAACAGATACTGTGTATCACGAGTTTGCGCACATACTGATAGATATGATGCCTGAGGATCAGGTTGATGCATTTGTAGAGCAGGTAATAAAAGCTGAGCCATCTCTTGCAAAGTCTGTACAATCTAAATACCCAGAGCTAGAAGGACGTGAGCTTGGGAAAGAGATACTTGTAACTGCCATTGGATTACAAGGAGCTAAGATTGAGCGCAACAAGCCTAGCAAGCTTAGGGTAATCATCAACAAGATACTTCGCGCTTTAGGTAAAGTCTTTGGAGTAAGTCCTAATGTAGCAGCAGTGCTTGCAGAGAAGATGTTTGTTGGGGATATGAGGGCAGAAGGATTGTCTGGTCAGTTCAACCCTAAGATTCAGAAGTCTAAGGATCTTAAAGAGAAGATGGGGACAGTGTACAAGCAAGTTAGAGATAGCTTGGCTAGACAGCGGTTTAGACTCAACCAACTTGCTGAGACTGAGAACAGAGAGGCAAAGATTCGTGAGCTAGATGGATTGATACAAAACATTGACGAGCTAAATGAGAAGGCAGAGTCTAAGATTACAGACCTCAATGAGTTCTATGACTTCTATGAGTATGTAGTTGGGAGAACAGAGATACTAAACAACATGATGGAGGACCTCTTAGAAGAGGTCAAGAACGGAGTACCTCTTACTAGAGATGAGATGTTCAGTAGGTTGAACAAAATTGACTCTATACGTCAGACTCTTGAGAGCTTGTACACTGAAGATGAGTCAACTTCCACTGTGGTTCAGATGACTGGTCTGTTGCGTACTCTGCGTGATGAAGGAGATCTTGAAAACCTTGATGATGAGGTTAAGGAACTCTTGTTTGATTTGTCAGAGAGCATGGAGAATCTCAGAGATTTGAATAAGATGTACATGGATACTGTTGTACCTCTTACCACCAATGCTTTGCTCTCTTATGCTAGTCCTGAAGCTGCAGCTCAAATAGAAGCTGAGAAGAAAAGGATAATAGAGTCCAATGATCTTTCTGGCTTCCGCCCAATGAGAGTTGGAGCTAGTAGAGCTATGAGTATACCAGAGTTTAAAGCTTTGAATTCTGAATACTATAGCAGGAAGAACACAGACTCTGCTATGAGTAGGGAAGAGTTCAACGAGAAGGCTATGGAGATTAAGCTCCGCTACATCGAGAACAAGATGGTTGGGGCAGCTCAAATTACTCAGGAACTTACTGAAGCTCAGAAGTCTAAGAGTAAATTCTCTTACTGGTTAGATCCTATTGTTTACTCTCGTCAACAGAACTTACAGTTGTTTGCATTGGCTGTGAAAGACGCATTGTATAGAGCCAACGAGGACACTATAAACTTTACCTACGACCTTGAGAGTAAGTACAATGATTTCAAAGAATGGAAAGGTGGGTCAGAGTTCAACCAAGATAAGTTGAATGAAGACATCTTGACTACTGTCAGGGTCAGGAAGGGAGATAAAACAATAAAGGCTCTTAGCCTGGTGCAGGAGTTTGATATAGATAAGTACTATTCAAACTATTACAGTTTCCTTGATAGTATCAGTACTAAGTACAACAAGCCTTCGAATGAAGATTCTCAGGAAGTTTGGAAAGAGTGGTACAAGTCTTCTGACGGTAAGAATTGGGCAGAGGCTAAGCAAGAATGGTTTGCTGAGAACACAGAACCTGTAGAGGGTGCTGAAGAAAAGTTCAAGTCTGTTATTAAGGAGATGAACGCTATCGAGGATAAAATGAAGATGCTCGAGGTAGAAAACAATCCTAGGAACAGAGAGCAGCTTATCATATTGAGGTCTGATTTCTATAAGCTGCAAGCTCGTCGTAAGAAGATGGGTTACTATGCCCCACAGCTAGTAGATGGACAGGTTAAGTTCATTGCTATGGGAGAGCTGGCTAAACCAAAGGCTAAAGATGAGAGTGGTAACAGAATGTACCTCAGTGAGAAGTACGAGAAGATCATGAACACTCCAGAGCTTAAGCAGTACTATGAATTCATAGTCAGTGAATATCATAAAGCTCAGGCTAAGCTTGGAAATACTCAGCAGCAAGTCAATAACTGGGACAAGTACAGCTATGTGATGCCAACTATTCGTAAGGATGGGCTAGGTACACTTTTTGAAGACGGATGGAAAGAACTTGCAAAAGAGCAAGGCAGAGACTTCCGTAGGCTTGATACAGATACTGAATTTGGTTTGATGACTGAAGTAGATGGTCAGGAGATACGTGGTATCCCTAAGTACTACACTCAGGTAGCTGATGAGAAGAATGTATCTAGAGATGTAGCTGCTAGTATGACTCAGTTCATACACATGTCTAACAACTACCAGCAGAAATCATCTATAGCTGGTCTTGTTCACAGCATGCTTGTTATACACGAGAAGAGAGGAGTGATAAAGCACCAAGGAGGACTCCCAATTAGAGACCAAATTGCTGGTATGTCTCGTAGAGCTAATGAGCTCGTTGTGAGTAGAGATGAGTCAGATAACAATGATCTTAAGCACTTAAGAGATTTTATCGAGTCTGTATTCTATGGAGTATCTGATACTTCAGCCACTCTTGGTTCTATATCTCAAGCTAAAACTGCTGGGAAACTAGTAGGTGCTACAGCAGTAGTTGGTCTTGCTGGTAACTTACTGCAGATTGGTAACCAAGCTATACTTGACAACCTGATGACAGCTCAGGAAGCTTTTGCTAAACAATTCTTTACTCCAGAGGATTGGGGTAAAGCTATTGCTATCTACACATCAGAGGGTGCAGCTCTAAGAGATGTTGGATCGTTTGTACCTAAGGGTAAGCTTGCTAAGGCTATGCAGATGTTTGATGCTTTGAATGAAGTGACTGACTCTCTTGGGCAGAATATAGGAGGAAATAAGGCTAGAAAGCTTTTCAGTAAAGACACGTTGTTTGCTTTGCAGCACGGTGTTGAGCATGAAACTGCTGGTATTAGAATGCTTGCAGTGATGACTTCTACTAAGGTTAAGGACAAGAAGGGTGAGCCAATTCTTAATGAGGATGGCTCAGAGGCTAACCTGTGGGATATGCTCGTAGAGAAGGAAAATGGTCAGCTTACTATTGATCCTAGAGTAGCTAACGTTAATAAGAGTCAGGTAATAGCTAAGATCCATGGTATTGCAAAACGTACAAACCAGGTCAAGGGAAGCTTTGACTCTGCTATGGCGCAACGTACTACTACTGGTAAGTTATTGCTGTTGTTCCGTAACTACTTTATACCTGGACTTAGGAGACGCTATGGTCATGGTGATATGTACCAAGTAGACCATGAGTTAGGGGAAGTAACCAAAGGATACTATCAGACTTTTGCTAACTCACTTAGAACTTTGGTTGAAACAGGTGATCTTAAAGCTGCACTGGGTTCAAGTGAGATTGACAAGCAGAATATGAAGCGTGTAGCTGTTGATGTAGCAACAATAGCAGGTACAATGTTGCTGTACACTCTGATGCAAGGCTTGATAGACGATGATGATGAAGATTACACTGCATCGTTTATAGCTTACCAAGCTAAGAGGTTGCAGACTGAAGTTACAGGTTTCTTTAATCCTGTAGAAGCAGTTAGAATGGCAGCAAGACCTATGGCTACTGTCAACTTCATCGAAGATTACTTAAAGCTTGCAGAGTCTGTACTCTATACTGCTCAGTATGAGACTGGTATATACTTCAACGAAGAGAAAGTAACTAAGGGAGCACTGTACCAGCGTAGGTCTGGACCTTATGAGAAAGGTGATTACAAGCTGGCTGGAAGAATCAATAAAGTGATGCCGTTGCTCAGGACTTGGAAGACAGTACCATGGGCAGACGGTAGTGCAAAAGCTGTACAAGACAAACTTCGTTGGTTCTCATAAGAAGGGCAAAAAAAAGGGGGGCTACTGCCCCCCTTCCTTATTCTTAGCTACTTGCAGTAGCACTAGATAGCCAATAAGATCCTGGATTGTATCCTCGGCCTTGTCATGAATACCCATGTTTTGGATTCTACTAAGCTTATCGTCTATCCGCACTTCAAGTGCTGAGATAGCGTCCGCTCGAGAGAACAATCTAAGCGGGTTCAATGCTGAATCTCCGTAGGCTGTATTCTTCTCTCTAAGTAAAACCTTTATACTGTCAAGAATATAATACGCTTTGCGCAAAGTATCAAGCTCAGGGCTTTCTTTATCCTTGTCTATGGTAGTGTTCATGTTGTTCTCTTGGAACCATATCCCGTCGCTCATCTTCTGGTAAATTAAAGAAGTTTATAGGACGGTCAAGGTACTCATTAATCTGCACAAAGTGCTTACAACCAAAGAAACCTGCCTTACCCCCAGAGTAAGATTCAGCAGCCGGGTGGGGTGCAGTTAGCACCCAATGACTACCAATCTCTTCAGGGAATAAGGTCAGGCTATCTTCAGCAGTCGCACTAGTAACTTGTATCTGCTCTAACAAAGACTGCGCATCTTTACCCCAACCAACAAAAACGATGTTGTTATGCTTGGCCCGGATACGTTTGAGCACTTCCAAAGTAAAGCCTTCCCACAATTTCTTGTGAGAGTTAGGTTCCTTCTGTCTAACAGTCAAAGACGTGTTGATTAGAAGTACACCTTGTCTAGCCCAATGCTCAAGACTTGTATCGAACTCAGGGTTCACATCCCTACCATGACTTTCATGTAGTTCTTTTACAATGTTCCTAAGACTTGGGCTGAGCTTACCGTTGTTAGTAGCAAATGCAAGGCCCGTAGCTATACCATTATGGTATGGGTCTTGCCCTAGTATGACTACACGGAGATCACGAAACTGAGTCCAGTCAAAAGCACGAAATACGTTCCTTGCCACAGGAAAGCATCGATTAGTTTTGTATTCCGCACTTAATTCTTTCTTCAGTTTCGCAAATCTCTGTGAGTCAAAGATCGGCTGGAGAACTGGCCACCAGTCCCCAACCTGTTCTTTGATTTTATCGTTCATATTACTGTTTTACTGGGAGAATAAAGCTCCGGTCTAAATACCTCAAGCTCGAGACTAGGCTTACTGTGCAACTCCGCATCATCTGGGAGTCGTACGTCAAGCTTGTTCTCGATCTGAGATTTTAGTCCTGGGTCTTTAAAGAGAATCTTCCCAGTGTGTCCGTCAAAGTCAAAACCATGAAACTCCAATATTCTTAGCTTCCAATCATCTTCTATCTCTGAATATCTTCCATCTTTGAATGCTGCATATGAAGTTTTGGCTTCATCCGGTACTCCGAACACAAATAGTACGTGATGAGGATCTGGATCCCTTCTCACTTTAAAATTCCTGAACGAACATAAAGCTGATTCAAACTTTGTAAACAAGGTATCGCCTGAATAACGGTACAGTAATGCAACACATTCAGGGAAGTCAGGCGCTTCCATGAACGCATTGACAAATAGTGAATCCCACAGCATCAGCTTTCTATTCCCACCCATCATAGGGAGAAGGAATATGCTTGAATCTGTAAGTCGTTCAACTGATAAGTCGTAGCATACTGTACCGTTGTGAGGCCCAAGACATGCAGTGATATGATTTACGCGGTAGGGCGACTTAGGCCTTGGCCTGATAGTCGAACCTAGCTTAATCTCTATCTTGCAGTCATTGAACTCACAGTTAATACCTGTTATTACATCGTCAACCTTCTTGGTTACACACTTAGAGAGATTCCCAGTCAGACGCACAGTTCTCCCATTAATCGGGGTGAATTGTATGTCCGGACAGTTTACCATAGCTCCTCTGTTTGGCCTTCTGATAGCTGTGATACCTCCAAAGGAGGTGGTGTTCTACCTGCTTCACGCTTCATGTCGTCATCTGTCTTTAACATATAGACGAGCTTGAAGGTTTCGTGAAACTTCATCACACCTTCCACCATTCCAAACTTCTCAACGAACTTCTTCAAGGCAAATGCCTCATAGTCTTTCGTTCTATCCTTCAACCAGTTCTCAGAGGTCTTAGCTCCTACTCCTGGTATTCCTGGTATATTGTCCGTACTGTCACCCATGAGCACTTGTTTCCATAGGAACTTAAGTGCTTCATCAGGTGAAGTATGAAGGAACTCTGCCTTACCATAGTTGTAATGCATTCCAACACATTGGTACAAGACGTCCTTGTCTGGTGAGCATATGATCGTGCTACGGTTATCCGTATACGAGTAATAGCTCACAAGGTCATCAGCCTCAAGTTCAGGCATACTCCACATATTGTATCTCTGCTTGAGGTGCTCACGCAGTGCATAAAATATAGGAGGCTTAGCCTTTCCCTTGCGGTTACCCTTATAGTCTAGAGCTACATCATATCTGAAGCATCTCTTCTCTGTAAGGAAACCAACGTATTTAGAAGTATTACACTCTGATAGCATTGATGCGATCCTTTGATCAATACCATCCATAGCAAGCTCTAGAGAGGGCTTGTCCATTTCATAGTACATCAAAGAATCGGCATCAATAAGACAGATGTTCCCATCTCTGGGTAGTCTCTCGATACTGCTCATGTCACAGTACCTTTATCTCCGCTGTTTCGTCTGCAATCTTGTTGTAATCTGCTATGATATCTTCCTTCATTTCTTCCCACTGCTCATCAGTTAGAGCAGCGTAAGACGAAGAATGATACATACTACCGTTCACCCCAACTAAGCTGGAGTGTATGAAGTATTGCAGGCAACGAATAGCACCATCCTCTGAATCAGGGACAGCACCTATGTGCATTGGGTCAACGAATACATTGTGAATTTCACCGCTGTACCATGCTATGTACTTGAGTCCACCAACGTGCAAACCCTTGACACAACTTTTATTATCGTCAGTGTTCACCATATCCCATAACGGGAGTCTGTGTGTACAACCAACTTTAATAAAGTGTGTAGGTTCTGCATATCCGTTAGCACCCTCACAGTAAAAGGCATCACCACGGTTACCCCAGACAGAAGGCTCGAACAGTCTGTCTTCCACAATATCTGGGAATCCATCACTGTCAATCTCTCCTGTATCAGGGTTGAAGGTTCTAGTATAACGAGGGAGTTCTTCCCCAGTTTCTGTATCATACTTATGCAGTACCTCTCGAGATACTTTGAAAGCATTGATAAGACCTTCTTTGGTGATTTTTACTTGGTACATAGTAGCACGCTGCTCTGCAAGCTCTTCACTCAGTCCGTGATCCTCCATAAGCTCTTGCTTAAGGGTAGGGTGCACATACTTCATGTCTACAAACTCACAGAACCTCTTGGTGAATTCTTCACCTTTTCCATCTCGTAATTTCTTACGAAGTATAGGGTTGCGGCACCACCTCATCCAAAGCTTAAACAAGGGAGTAACATCTGAACCCAATGCCTGTGATTCGTAGATCCTTTCTACAAATGACTTAGGCACTGCAATGTCAATGATACCTCCTTCCTTAAACTGGACAAAGTAACGTCCCGCAGGATCCTTGTAGAGTGTAGCACCACCAAAGTTGCTTAGTAGTACCCTCTCATTCAGATCCTCAGCACACAACAAAGAAAACTCAGAGAGTATCTTGTTGTATTCTTCCACAGAATCAGCAGAGTCCGCTTGATTAGCAAGCGAAACCATCTGCTCGTAGATATCCTTCTCGAATGAACGAGAGTACGGGGTGTTGCCGTAACTGCCGGATATCATCTCACCTATCACGTTAATGCTGATCATAATGGTGGATTAAAATTGTCTCTGTTTTTCAAAGTCATATAAGCTTCTAGCTCTTTCCACAGCTCACTATGCAATTGTGCGCCGTGGTAGAAATTAATAGAATTAAACAATGGTCGAAGTGGCTCTAAGAACTCCTCCAAATACGCACTAAGCTGAAGGATTTCCTCATCAAATATAGTACAGCTAATGTCAGCTACCTTAAACAGTTCCAACGATTTAGCCTTGATTTGCTCAGGATCATCTGTTGATAGTAAGAAGGTTTGCATAACATGCATCTTCTTCATCAAATCTATGATCTGCTGAGCATCTTCAGACTGTGTTGACAGCTGGTTTTTGTAGTAATGAAACTTATCGTACGCACTTAATTTGTCGTAAACCTCTCCAAACTTTGGATTCATATATCGAAGCTGTCCTAACCACTGTGGGATGTTAGTTAGCATAACACCCGTTAGCCATTGTTTAGCTTTTTCGTGCATAGTCCATTTATCATCTTTAATAACAGAGAAGAACTCACTAATGTGCTTGGCAGAACTACCATCAAGCGCTTTAGCTGTCTTCTTTGAGACTCTGAATAGTTGTATATCAGTCTGATTTATTGCATCCAGTGGTGATAGTTTATCCGGCCAGCCTCCATTCCATTTATGGAAGCGATGCGGATTAAACGTACTGAAACAAGCCTGCCCATGAACTGCAGTATCGTTGCGATACGTCATGTCCCAGGAATCAGCTAAAGGATATACATCAGTCCAAGCAGGAACTTGTGCAGCACATATAGTCGCAGCCAACTTAATAAGTATCTCATCCTCCTTAGTACCGTAGTAGGTATCTATGGCTGTATTCTTGATACTGTCAAGAGGTGCTTCTACTTTGTCGAATACCCAGTCTTCTATATCCACTGAGTACTTATTCTCTCCAGAATAAGGTCGACGTAAAGTGTACAACACATCAGTCCCACTAGCAGCTCTCCGCTCTTGAGCGGTCATGTTATAGAACGCAATGTTATTAACTGCTGCTTTCTCGAGGGTCTCAATTTGTTCAATGAACTCCGAGGGTACTTCCACCTCATCATAACCCCAATTGATAATATCAGAATCTTCCATTAATTCCCAGTTTGATTCTCTAGCCATATCTATGGCGTCGAATGCAGCTAGCTGGGTCTTAGTGACGAAGTCTGGTATACTTGTTTGGTATTCTGATATGATGGATAATGTTCCATTCTGCAGTAGGAACATGTCTTTCTCCTTGGAGACATTGTTAGCGAAGTACAAGTTATCGAAATTAACTTGACTCCACCCAACTTCTTCTCTCTGTATTGTCATCTTACCTGCCTTAACAACCTTAGTTACGTTCCTAACCTTGTAACCTCTGAGCAATACACTGGGCCCAGCGTACTTAATATCTCGGTTACCAGGGAAACGTGGCTGTAGCTTCTCCCTATCAACGATACGACCTAGGCTAGACAGTACAGAATTGTGTCCATCCCCTTTGTAGAGAACGTCTCTGCACTTTCTGACCCATGTCATAAAGTCTTTCTCATCTAATGATTCCTCGATCATATTAGTAGCGTCTTGAGCTGCCCTCTCAATTGCTCCTTGTATGAACTTCTTTGTATGGTCATTCCATATAACTTTCTCCCTCGAAGGTGTGACATCAACGCCGTCTTGGACGATGATCTCCTCACCTGTTTCGCTGTCTTTGTACACCTGACGAGCCGGACACTTAATAGCGACCGAACCCCACAGCTGTTCCATTTCCAGCTCTCTAAAATCCACATAGCCGTAGTTAATCCCCGTGGTGGCTCCTTGGTTCTTAACTAGCAGTATATGTGGCTTAGACCATGCATACGTATTACCTAGAATCAGGTTGTCAGAGTTGTACAACACAGTGTTTTCAACTGTTTTGTTACTCCTATGACCGTCCTCATACGTGTAGTAAAACTTCACGTTAGGGATGTAGCACAGCTGATCTTGTACTGCATCTACAAACTTTCTACGATTGTGACGCTTGACACCAAATGATATTTTAGTGTAGTTCAGAACCTCTACGTTCTTGTAGAATACTTTAGTACCATCAGAAAGATCTATGCTACCATCTGCATCCCACTTACTGATCAAGAAGTCAGTCTTGTAAGCATAGCAGTTGAACTTAAACAGCTTGCCGTTATAGGCTGTCTCTACAGTATAGAAATCTACACCAGTAGACAGAGGTACTTTAGCACCTAGACCGAACGCCCCAAAGTTCTCCGAAGTGTTTCTCTTAGTTGAGAAACCCAGTTCGAGATAACCTTCCAGACGTTCTTGTCCGATACCCACGCCCCTGTCCAGAACATCAAACACATCGCAATAGCCAGTACCTTCTCGTTCATAATAGTTTACTTCAACTAAGTTTTCTTGGCTAAGATAATTTGGGTCATAGTAACTAGGCTTAAAGTTTGAATCAATGTATTCTTCCTCTGTCCTTGTTATGTAATAGTCCTCTACTTTCTTCTCCCCGTTAATTATTTCTAGTGCAATCTCCTTCTCGCGTTGTGAATCGCAGGCATTAGTTACCAGCTCACGTACGGTTGAAGAAATAGGTGTAGAATATTGTGTGGATTGAAGAACATCAAAGACTAGTTTTTCAGCGGCTTTATTGATCCGCTTTTTAACCCCTGCGTTATTGCTAACAACAGAGGTACCAATTGTTTTGATACTCATAATGAAAAAACCCCGACTATTTTGTCGGGGCTATTAGTTCTAGGATTTTGTTTATTGTCTCGATGTTCTGCTTCTGATTCCTCGGTACAAATAGTACCGGGGGGTTTTCGCGTTCCATCAATAACTTCTTGAACATCTTCCACTTAAGTGGGAAACGTTCGTTTGCATACCCCTTACATTCTATGATCCACCTACCTTGGGGATCAACGAAGTCAGGGGTGTAGGTAATATCTCGGACTTTGTATTTCTGTTTGTCCAAGAATCCAGTTTTACCGTTGTCCTCATAGCTAGAGTTCTCATAGTAAAAGCCTTCAAGCAACACAAACTTGTGCTTTTCGTAGTCAGCTTTGATACCTGCATCTCTGAGCTGCCGATAACAATGTGCTTCCAATAACGAACGGAACTTAATTCCATCTACCTCTTTAGGTTTCGCATTGCGAATCTTCCCTCGAGACTTCCGTGCTCCTGTTGCTCTTCCCCGTGATGACATTCCTTGCTTCTTCTAGTCCATGGTCCCTGACTAAGTCAGAGATATCCTTGCTGCGATAATACGAAGGAATAACTAGATTAGATAGATTGTACTCACGGCATATCTTTTCTGCCATTTCTTGACCCGGATTACGACTCTTATCAAAGTCGTTGTCATAGAGTACTATGACTTCTTCGAATCTTTCTTTGACTTCGGAGATAGTTTCTTGTAACGGCATGAGCATCTCCGACTGAAGCGCGAAGGCGGGGAAGCCAAGCACTCGAAGGCACATGACATCCTTAAGGGAACTTGTGAGATATACAACTTTGTGTCTCCTAGGAAGTAATCGAAACCCCTGAAGGCACTGGCTGTCCACGTTCGAAGCCCACTTAAACTCTTTTTCAAGAGGACGATAAATCTTATAACCGCAGTCAAACCTGTAGCGATAACTGATACTAGGACACGAAAAACGCTGTTCATTGATCCAATAATGTGTAATAGGTAGCACATCAAAGATAATGAGAACTTCTTTCGGTATCCCGAATTGTAACCAGTAATCTAGGTCTTCTTTCGTCCAGTCTCTGGTGCGGACTTTGATCTTCGCCGGAGTTTTCTCTCGTATTTCCTTCTCCAGCTTTCTAACAGGCTTGCGCATGCTACTGCTAGCGCTGAGCCCAAGACTAAAGTTCCGATCAATATGTCGTAAGGTATCATAAAAAGTAAGATTGTATTTAAAACCAATATAACTGAAGCAATCAAAACTATGCTCAGGGCAACCAAAATCTTTGTACCATAACCTGCCTTGATATTGAGTTATTGAGACTGTAGGGCTGTTGTCTTCACGAAGATCACTCTTGAACTTCTTGTTTGGCTCTTCAAAATGTGAGCAGAAGTATTGAAAGATCTGATACTCAGAGACTTTCTCTAGTATCGTTTCTTTGTTGAGTACATCTTCGCTTTGTCTTGACTGGATCATGAGTATTGGGGGAGAGCACTTGTCTACTCTCCCCCTCATCATTAACTCCAAGGATCGTCTGCCTCTACGGCAGCCGGAGCCTCTTCGTTAGATGTTACTACACTAGGTGAATAGCTTTGCAACTGAAGGTCAGAGTTGTACTCAGCGTTAAAGGTACCATACTCATCGTTCAGTTTACGCACAAAGACATCGTCACGCTTAGGCTTGATTCTGCCAAAGCATTTGTTGTACACCTGCTGATACTTACCATCTTTTACTCCGAGCATAACTCTGAGTTTGTTGTCAGACAGAGAGGTGACGAGCTTCTTAAGCTCTTCAACTTTACCGCTAAAGATGTCATCGATTGTATCGAAAGAACACTCACCATCGTTAGGAATATTGGCCCATGCTTTGATGAACTCAATGAGAATCTCTTCACCTGGATAAGTACGACGTACACCTTCCTGTTTGAACCAGTCAGGAGCACTATCTGGCTTTGCTGCCCAAGTAACTTGACCGTACTTGTTGGTGATTTGGAACTTACCTGTTGCTGACTCTTTACGATGCTTGTCCCCAGTAAGGATCTCAAGTCTAGTGGTAAAGTTCTTCTCTTCATTGTGTATCCAGAATACCAATTTTCCTGTCTTGTCACCCATATCGACAGCATAGTTAGGCTCAGCTCTCATTGAGACACCTATAGCTGCGAGTTCTCCTAGAGTAGGGTTTACTGCAAGTACACGCACTGCTGCGATACCTGTGAACAAGGGTATACCACCTCCAGATACTTGTACGTCAGAGGAATTTGATTGAATTGCCATTAGTCTTGAATTTCAGATTGGTTGTCTTCGGTTGGATTGTCCTGAGTATCGTCAATCAGGGTTACACGTATGCTCTTGTACTTCTTTACTCTAAGTCCTTTAAGCTTAGGATGTGAGAAGATATCCTTAGCCTCAGCTATAGTCAAGCCGTACTTCTTGCGAATATCATCACGGCTCATACCATCCTCCTTGAGGTGTTTGATAAGCTGTGAGATAGTCAATTCTTGAGGTGTTTCCTCATTGGTTGAGTCAATCTCAACCTCTACTCTTGCGTCAATAGACATTGTTGTGGGTTTAGTCAATAAAGATTTTGCTCCAATCAAGTTCAGCATCTAGGCCACGTAGATGCTCACAGCGAGAGCCTGCTGTGTCGTCGTTTGTAGAATCAAACGAAATTCTGGTCTTTCCTTCTCCATGGTAGATGTAGCCAATGGCATCAGCGTTAGCGCAGGCAATTTCACGCAACTTACCGGACAGTGATAAGTCGTTTGCCTTCACCTCTTTACCATTCTTGGTAAGGTACTTGTCCTTAAGGTGACCAACGAAGATGACATGGTCTGCAAGCTTCGAGAGATTGAAGAACCACTTCATAAAAGCCTTACGCAGATACAAGTAACCAGCACCTTGGGGCAGAGTAAGGACAGACAATCCCTTGTTATCAGGATCGAAGTTCTTACCCATAGGTGTGGCCTTGTATAGTTTCTTTGCTTCCTCTTCACACCACACTTCTAACTGTGTGATGGTGTCGATAGCAACATACTTGTAAGGCTTTCCTTCTTTTACAATAGACTTCCCTATCTGACCGAGTTCGGCGATAGAGTCGACTTTAATCTTGAGGGCATCTACCATATCAGAACCATCCTCGAGGTCGATAATAAGACAGCCTTCAAGCTGTGACAATGATGTGGTCTTACCGATCTTCGGAGGACCATAGATAATCATGTTTTTAGGTGATTTGCGTGATGCTTTAACCACCTTCTTTGGGAGTGTTAATTCGCTCATTAATTGTGAATGTAGATAGGTCTGTTTCGAAAGGTATCATACCGAGTAATCCATCACGGTTCTTCTCTACGTGTATAGCCATTAGGCCACGTGGATCTTCTCCGAGATAACTATCAGTAATACCATAGAGGTCATATGGACGCTGCAACATCATAACGACGTGTGCATCCTGACCAATAGAATCGCCACCGAACAAGTCGGTCAGCATAGGCTGATATTGATTCTTGGCGCGGAACTCTTGCTCAATGTTACGATTGAGCTGAGATAGCAGGATAGTGATAGAGCCATGCTCTGCTTGCATGTACATACAGGTCTTAGACAACTCGTTGAGTTTGTGCAACTCTATGTCTAATGTGCTGGGTACAAGGCGAGAGTGGTCAATCAAGTTGATAATACTAGGCTTGTGCAACTGCTGTCTTACAGTGTGCACAGCACGTTCTATCTCGTTGACATCCTTAGGTACAGAGCAAAAGTAAATAGGGTATTTCTTGTACTTCTGTACCGATTGTACATAGTTATTGTACTTGTCCTCAGATAGTTTATTGTCAACTGATAACAGCTCTGCAGTCTGAAGCTTAGTATGCTTCGAACCTGCACGCAGTATCTGCTGCTCACCAGGCATCTCGAAACTCCAGTACAAGACAACAACATTATTGTTACTGCTCTTGTCTAGTATATCGAATATGAGCTGGTTAGAAAAGGCTGATTTACCCACACCGGGTCTACCAGCTATGACGTACATCTTACCGGGTTGCAATCCCCCCATAAGATTCCTGTTTAGGCTTTTCCACTTAGTAGGGAATACCTTACGATTACCTTCTTTTGCATCTACTACATCTTTGATAGACTTGTCTACTGAATGTGATATATGCTCAAGACCTAACGGCAGAAGCAGTTTAGAGTTTACGGGTAATTCTTCGTTCTTGTTCTGTTGTTTTTCCGACATCGGTGTCTTCGTATTGTTCCCATGTATGCTGATTCACCCACGTCTGTAGCATCTGCATAAAACCAAGACTGTTGTTGCTTTTACGAAACTCTAGTTCGTGTTTCAAGCACTCAACAATCTTGTTATGCTTTGCTACATTTTTCCCAATAACACGATGGTATGCCTTCTTCGCTTTTTGATTATTACGAGCGTCAGCATCTTTAGCACGTAGAATACGCACATTACCATTAGTGTATACCTTGAGAGGAAAATGGGAGAGAAGCTCTGACCACATGCGGTCAAAAGAATCTTCGATTGTATCGATGAACTTCTGACGTACAACGTCGTCTTCTGGCCTCTCTCCCAACTTAATCAGTCCCTTCGATTGAAGGTCCTCGGTGTTTGGCTTGATAGATATAATCTTAATTACATCATAAGCTTTGGCATGCAAGAGATACAAATATACAAAGTCATCAGCACTTATTCCAAGATCGTTAAGAATATCTGTATCAATTTCTATATGCATTACTTGTCTGTAAACATAATTGTAATCTCAATACCCACATTGGGCATTTTCAGAGTCATCTGCTTAGGTGCTCCAGCCTCAGTAGAACTTACTACCTGTTCCACAACAGCTTTAGTCTCTTCTGCAGGCTTCTTCTTAAAGCTATCAGTCTGCCAGTCATACCCATTGCGTCTGAGCTCATAACATTTAGCTCTAACACCTTGAGCATTACCTTTCAAGTCTGGGTACTCTTTCTGCAAAGCACGCAATGCAGTTTTAGCAGCTTCGTCACAGCTCTTATCAGACTTAGACCGTGCATTCCAAAATGTTTCACACATTAAAGGATACATTTTAGGGGTGTACTTAGGCATTGTTTAGAATTGATTGTAGGCTCTCGCCCTTTGTTACATTATTTAGTGTTTTAGTAGCAGTCTCTAGCCACTTCTCTTCCTGTGAGTTAGGTACATACAGTATGTATATCCTACCTCTTTTACCTTCTTTGAATCGAATGAGTCGTCCGACACGCTGTACCATTGACAACGTCTTAGACTCTAGACCTGCGATGATACCGACACCAACGTCAGGTACATCAAAGCCTTGATTCAAAGCTTTAGTACTGCATAGTATACCCGTAGTAGACTCATTAAACGCCTCAAGAATCTTCTTGCGTCGTGATATTGTCTTCTTAGAGTGATACGCTGTACCCTCTAGCCTCTCAGCCATTAGGTCTGTAAAGGCATTAGAACCACAGAAGGTCAATATCTTTCCGCCCTTGTGGTAATCAGCAATTTGCTTTGCTGCATCAAGTTTATTCCATGCATGCTGTACAACTTGTTTGCGTTCACGGATAGCTCTGAAAAACTGAGCTGCTGCACCTTTATCTCCGGGTGCGCCTTTTTTAAGAATAGCATCTGCTTGTTTAAATGCATCGAAACCTCCTAGTCTGTACTTCATTTGTACAAAGAGGTTGTTCGCTTCCTTGTAGTAGGCTTTCTCGGTATCAGTCATTTGCACAGGGACACAAACGATATCGTACGGGGCTACAAGACCTAGTTCCACACACTGATCTAGAGTGATGGTATAAGCTGTAGGTGCAAGCCCTGACAATAGTGTTTTGTACTCCTCTTCTTCAGGTAGAGTAGCAGTCATACATAGTAGCTTATCGTACGTGTTCTTAGTAAAGAACTCTCGATAAACTGGAGATAGTCCTAAGTGGACTTCGTCGCAGACTACAATGCTGTAGTCGTTACCATATATTTTATGCGCTGATTGATAGCAAACAATATCAATTCGATCTAGTAGGTCTTCGTATCCCCACTTAATAAACTCTTGTTCGAACTGATCTTGTAGCTGTGTAGTAGGCACAAGCACAATAGCTTGCTTACTACTGTCTTTCAGTGCATAGTTTACTGCTAGTACCCCGCAGCGAGACTTGCCAAAGCCAGTACCAGCAATAATAGAACCAATGCAGGCGTTATTGAACCATTTGTTGAGGGCTTTTCTTTGTTCTGCATCTTTAATTTTAATCGTTTGGGTTTTCATCTGTAAGTTCTCCATCTAATATTTCTTCTTCTAGACCTTTAACAAAATCTATATCAGGTTCCTCTAGATCGTACTTCATACTAATGATAGTCACGCTAGGAGGTGTACCTGGATTACCACTACCATCAGGGTAATGGTCTACTCTTGCTTCTCCGGGGTCAAATTCATATTTAATCTTCAATGTCCCCAGTCCCAGTTCTGTGTCTAACTGAGCTTCCCACTCTCGCTTCATTCTGAATCTCATTTTGAATTACTATTAGTCTAACGACTTGTCGTTTGAGTGAAGACAAGTCTTTGCGTAATATTGCTATCTGAGCCTCGTGTAGTTCTGACTTGGCTTCTAAGACTCGGAGGGAGTCCTTTGTGTTCGAATCCATGTTTAGTTAGTTTAGATTCTGCTTCTTCTAAGCATTTGTGATAAATCTGGTAAAAAGACTTGTCCACTTTGAGCAAGTCTTGGGTGGTTTTAACGTGATGTATTACAGTAGAATGATGTCTATTCATGACCTTACCTATCATCTTAAGTCTGTGCCATAAAAGCTCTCTGGATACAGAGGAGAATATGATTCTAGCTGTTACTATGTCATTTGATTTATGCTTAGAGGAGAACTCTTCTTCAGTGACTTGAGTGTATTGAAGTACTACATCTAGTATGCAGCTAAGCTCTCCTTTCTCGTAAGTATTAATCATGACTATTTCTTGCCTCTGCTCGTATCCGAGCCCGGCGAATGTTTGAGGGTGTACTACATGCTTCATAGAATTTAAGGATGTGTGCGCCTGGTAGGACTTGAACCTACGACCTGCCGATTATGAGTCGGATGCTCTAACCACTGAGCTACAAGCGCATAGAAAAGGCCACTCAACGTTTTGAGCGGCCTTCTATCGGGTATTGAAAAAACTATTGGCGTAGGTCGCCACCCTTTACTCTTTGGGAGTCTTGATCCTATCTCTAATAATCATATTGAGAAGTGAATCAATGTACCCAAATACTTGGTTATCCTTCTCCGTTGGAGTGAGGTTAACAATCAATTTTGCGAATGCCATTACTCCGACGATCAACTCGGCAATGTTATTCATGATAAATGCTGAAATGTCCATAACAAATTTGTTTAGGTACAAATATATACAAACATTTTTGTACTCCCGGCGGGACTCGAACCCACAACCTACAGCTTAGAAGGCTGTTGCACTATCCGGTTGTGCTACGGGAGCTACCTGATTACTTAGGCTTCAGCCTCGTCTCAAGCTGAAACTTAGTGTAATCAATCGTGGTGATCTTCGTGATTATGTAGAACTTCTTGTCTCCTTTAATCTCTGTCTCTTCTAATTTCATCCAATCACCTTGGCTATCTCCTATACGTCTAGTGTAGTGAGGATGCTTAAGACCTTCTACAATACTATTGTAAACGTTCTTTAACTGAGGATCTTCTTCTTCAATCTGCCAAGCAATCCCCATAGGGGTTTCATAGTTTCTCTTCATGTAAATGCTTTTATTTCTAAAACTTTCCTACCACTAAGTCTGCGCATCTTGTTCACTCTAGACACCTTACTGTAAAAGTGATTAGAGGGCACATGACCTGAAAGAGCTGTTCTAACTCTACCAGCGACTACATCGTAGTAGTCTGCAACTTCTTGAGTAGTATATCCTGAGATATACATCTGCAAGTACTTCTTTACTTCTTCTGGGGTGTATTTTTTCTTATCATCACGGCATCGTGTTGCACCTTTTACACTCCCATCTATTGTCTTCTTGATGTCAGCTGGAATTTTAATCAGTCTTATTTCTCCCATGTCTCTGATATGTTAGTGTCTGCTTTGAGCAAACCGTTAGGTATAATCTTAAGAGCTGCCTTTTCCATCAGCTCTGTCATCTTAGTTGCCCACTCATCTGCTATCTCACTCTTGCAGATAGTATCTATCTGGTCGTGAACAGTCATTACAATCTTTACATCATTCTTATAGTTAGCCTGTATCTCATCATAGATATATATGAGAGCAAGCTTAGTCATGTCAGCACTTGAACCTTGGATAGGGGTATTCTTACTTGCTCGTTCAATACTACCGAGCTCAGTCATCATACTCTTGTCATTCCAAATCTTTGGGTACCAAGTATCAAAGTTCCTTCTACGCTTGAACGGTGGCATCGTGATGATGTAACCGTGCTGTTTCCCAAAGTCACCAAGCTTCTGTAAGAATGACTTGATGTTAGGGAATGCATTGAAGTACTTCTCAATCAGCTGTTCAGCCTCTGACTTACTTATATTAAGTGTGTCAGCGAGCTTAAAGGGCCCCATTCCATATGCCAACCCGAAATTGATCGTTTTGATTGTTGTGCGAAGGGTCTTACGAAGGTCACTTCCAGCTTCCCTCCATCTCTGTTCAAATACGAGATCTGCACATACTCCATGCAAATCGGCTCCTTTTCTAAGAGCCTCGAGCCAAACTGGATCTCTACTTCCATAAGCTATGACGTTTAGTTCCTGTGAAGCGTAATCTGAAGAGACAAAGACCCATCCGGACGGAGCAACGAAACAGTTTCTAAAGGTATTATCACTGGGTATCTGCTGCATGTTCGGCTTGGAACTCGACACTCGTCCAGTATCCAAGATTTGTGAGAAATTTGTGTGGACTCTCCCATCGCAATTAATGTAGTTGAAGAACTTGGTACCGTAAGCACTGGCGAGCTTCGTTCTTTCTTTATACAATATATATTCATCAATAAGTTTGTGTTTGTACCTGTGCTTGCTGAGCTTCTTACCGTTGACATCTTCAAGCTTAGGTACGAGGTTTCTAAATAACTTCAAGGTTTGCATAGGTGAGCTCCAGTTTATGGAGGTCTTACGCAATTCCTCTGCAGGAGTAAACATGTCGGCTTGTATAGGGGTAGCATACTTCACTGAAAGCAAAGGATGTTCCAATACAAGTTTATCTAAGTGTAACTCTTGCTCTCGTGCCAGCTTGACATTTTTCTCTGCCATAGCTGTCCATTTGTCCTCATCAATCATGAGGCCCTCGTACTCTATCTCTGCAAAGACTTTTACGACTTTGTTTTCGAGCTCGCTAACCATCTGAAGCCCAACCTCACGTAGTTGCTCTGTTTGAGCTTTCCATATGTCAATGAGATAGACAACATCCTTAGCGCCGTAGGTAATTTGATCGACAGTAAACGGCGTTCCATGAAGGTTGACGAATTTATTCCTCGTCGTCTTATCCAGAATGTCACCGCAATACCTCTCAACACATTTGAGAAGGGAATAGCCGTAGTCCTGTTTACCACAATGAAGAACTCTCTCGGCCAAGTAAGTATCATATATGTTTTCAACCTCGATTCCTCCCCATCTCTTAATAAACTTGTAATCGAACTTTGAGTTGTGGAAGATTTTGATGATTTCTTTATCTTCAAGTATGCCTCTGAGGGGCTCAAGTGAGGTGTCTCTTGCATCTATTACGTATTGTCGGTCCTTGTCACCAATCTGCAACATAAGCAATTTCTTGCAAGTAAAGTCAAAGCCCTCGGTCTCTGTATCGACACCGAGGACTGACTTTTCCTTACAATATGACACGCACTCATCAATCGTTGCTGACTGGACCTCGTTCAGCAAACTCGTTTGACCTACGAATCTTATCGTCTTCATTCTTCATGAATATTAGTAACTTTTTAGCGTCTATTATCGAATAGGTACGGCCTCGGAAATTAATGAGGTCAGAGTTAAGTCTAACGGCCTTCTTGATACTCTTATCAAGGTCTCTCATTCCATCATCTTGCATGATGACGAATATTTCTTTCATTTTACCACACATTTGTACCTGTATATTTTATGAATGCTAAATGCATTCGGATAAACGTTAGCTCTTTGACCAAGGCCATAGTTGTGCATGACCTTCCCATTAGATGTTACAACTCCTACATGATTACTACCACGTGGTGTAATCCACCAGATAACATCTCCAGGCTGTGCTTCTTCTACCAACTCCCACTTAGGAGAGTCACGAAAGAATGCACACATATTAGGAACACGTCTGTGGTCAATGTTTGTATCTGCCTTTAAACCTTTCGATTTACGGTGTTTACATACCTCAACTTGAAGATCAATCCCTACTTCTCTAAGTGCACGAATGACAACATCAGTGCATACTCCACGTCTTGAGTCAACGTCACCATTAGGGTAATCAATCTTTTGGTACACTGGATCGTATACAATGAACCAACTATGTAAAGACTCTGCAGCTTGTGCAATATCTAGATTACATGTTTCTACATCTGTATACATTGATGCTGTATCGCATGATGTTAATGCAATTACTATTGACGAATAAATAAGAAGTTTCATAGTTGTATTATTTATACGGATAAAGGCAGCGTGCACCCGTCATGCACGCTGTTTTACCTTTATCCTCGGACTTTAATAGACGGGAATTGTCAGTATCAGCTAGTGATACCTTGGCTAATGCTAATAGCATTGGCCTCTGCTGTAGCGGTAGCTTTTGCAGCTTCCCCAGCAATGAACGTGTGCTCGCAGGTCTCTGCAATAACAAGCTCAGTGTGACGATACACAGGCATCTGTGTACCAGTCACTGGGTTAGTGGCAACAACCACTTCCCCTGTCGAAGGGTTAATCTTCGGACTCTGCGTCTTTGAGTAAGGATTCTTCTCGAAGTCCTCAGTCACCTGAATGGCGAACTCAGTTCCTTCAGGGAAGCCCAGCTTCTCATAGAACGCATTAGCCTCAATTACAGGGCTACCCATAGTTGCGTCACCTTCACGTGACCCAAGGATAACCGATGCTTTATCGGCATTAATTGACCGCAATGCAGTCACATTAGTGGTGTTACCAAGAGGTTCAGTCCCTTGCTCCATGCTAATCAGTAGCGAGTTCACGTTCACCTCAGAGGTGGGCTTCTCGACTGCTTGCTGGAACTGCAAGGACATCTGGTTCTTGGTGCTGTTCGTATTGAACCACCACTTACGGATGACAACTTTGCCTGTTGTCAAGGCTTGATCATAAGCAGGATTTGCCATGATAAAAGTAAATAAAAATAAAAACGGGGACACTTGATGGTAGTCCCCGACACCAATATTT
>Ga0206131_10001087_pt1 | contig 35998 bp, 42 predicted proteins | sample Helgoland_Spring_FD_148636 | JGI IMG/M metagenome (GOLD analysis project Ga0206131, IMG submission 148636) | Pelagic subsurface seawater microbial communities from Kabeltonne, Helgoland, North Sea - Helgoland_Spring_Bloom_20160517_1 | ecosystem: Environmental > Aquatic > Marine > Epipelagic ... | reverse complement strand
ACAGAAGTAGTAGTAACAGGTTCAATGTCTGTGTCAGGTGGATTCGATAACAACATCGACTTCAATAGTACTGCTAACTTAGGACCTGAAAGTAACGTAACAATTACAGGTGGTTCTGCAGGTGCATTCTTAGCAACAGACGGTGCAGGTGTTTTATCATGGGACACAGCAACTTTAGTACCAGCACAAGGTGCAAACACACAAGTCATATTCAATGATGGTGGCTCACTATACGCAGGTAACGCAGGATTTACATACAATAAGACAACAGGTAACTTAAATGTACCTGGTTCTGTTGATGTTGTTGGCAGTATATCTGCTGGAATAATAGGCGGAAGTCTAACAACACCAGCACAACCAAATATTTCATCTGTTGGAACATTAACAGGATTAATACTAAGTGGAAACTTAAACACTAACAGTGACCTAATTACAAACGCTGGTAACATTACAATATCAGGTGGCAGTGGAACATTTATAGGTGATGCCGGTGGATTAACTAATATCCCAGGAGCAAATGTTAGTGAAGTTCCTTTAGCAACTTTAGCAACAACTGCAACAACTGCAAACGCAGTAGCAGGTGCAAATGTCTCTGGCGAAGTTGGCTTTGCGGCAGTCGCTAATTCAGTAGCCGGAGCGAATGTCAGTGGAGCAGTTGCATTAGCAACAAGTGCTACAACAGCAAACGCAGTAGCAGGTGCTAATGTATCAGGTGCTGTAAGTTTTGCAACAACTGCTAACGCAGTGGCTGGAGCAAATGTCTCAGGTGCAGTTGCACTAGCAACTACAGCAACTACAGCAACATCAGCCACTTCAGCAACAACAGCAGGTACTGTAACATCAAACGCACAACCAAACATCACTAGCACTGGTACGTTGTCATCATTAACAGTTACTGCTAATGTGTCTGCAGGGAATGTATCAGGCGCAGGTGGTGTGTTTACATATGTAACTGGAGACGGAGCAAACTTATCATCAATCGCAGGTGCGAATGTTGGAGGTCAAGTATCATTTGCGGCAACTGCTAACTCAGTAGCAGGTGGAAATGTCTCAGGTACGGTAGCAAGTGCAACAACTGCTGGTACTGTAACAACAGCAAGTCAACCAAATATTACAAGTGTTGGCACATTATTAGCATTATCTGTAACAGGAACTATCACTGGTTCAGTAAGTGGATCAGCGTCTAGTGCTAATGCAGTAGCAGGTAGTAACGTAAGTGGTGCAGTAAGTTTTGCAACTACAGCAAATGCTGTGGCAGGCGCTAATGTAAGTGGAGCAGTCTCATTCGCAACAACTGCTAACGCAGTAGCAGGTGCTAATGTATCAGGTGCAGTAAGTTTTGCAACTACAGCAAACGCAGTGGCTGGCGCTAACGTCAGTGGCACTGTAGCAAGTGCAACATCTGCAACTACAGCAGGGTCTGCAACTACAGCAACTACAGCAGGAACTGTTACAACAGCCGCACAACCAAACATTACTTCTGTTGGTACACTACTTATACATTCATCATCAGATGGTATATCAGCCGCAGGCTCAAACCAAGGAACAGCAACAGCATTAACGTCTGAGATTAACAGAGTCACTTCGGTGCCTGCTAGTACAGGTGTTAAGTTACCAAATGCTGAAGGTGGTTTAATAATTTTTGTAACAAATACAACAGCAACTGCGTTGAATGTTTATCCAAACACTAGTGATGCAATAAACTCATTAAGTAATAACATTGCTTTTGTACATCCTGGAAATGCGACATTACAATATATCTGCACAAATGCTACGAATTGGTATACTGTTGGCGCAACATATGCATAATGTTTTGCATCTTTAAGGGTAGAAAACAAATGAAGTTAAGTAAAAATTTCACACTAACAGAGTTTACTAAAAGTCAAACAGCATTACGCAAGGGCTTAGATAACTCTATGCCTGAAGAACATTTAGAAGCCGCTAAACTATTAGCAGAACATGTGCTTCAACCAGTTAGAGATCATTTTGGTATTACTTCTATCAACAGTGGATATCGTGGAGAAGAACTCAACAAAGCAGTAGGCGGAAGTCCGACATCACAGCATTGTAAAGGACAAGCCGCGGACATTGAAGTCCCTGGCGTATCTAACTATGATGTTGCAAAATGGATAGAAGAGAACTGTGACTTTGATCAAGTTCTTTTAGAGTTCTATACTTCAGGTATCCCAGACTCTGGTTGGGTACATGTTACATACAACAAAGAAGGGAACAGAAAGAAATCCTTAACTGCTACTAAAGTAGATGGCAAAACAGTTTACTCACTTGGACTAATAGAATGAGTTCACATCCAGTATGGACAACGCCTTCCGGAGCAGTAGGAACTTATCCTTCTTTAGTTCCTATGTCATTTCAATTTGAAGCAACAGTAACTGCACCAGGCACATCGATAACATATGCTAAACTGAGTGGAAGTTTACCTTCAGGCTTGACTATTAGTACAACAGGTTTATTATCTGGTGACCCAGGAGTCACTACACAAGATACTGCATATCAATTTGTTGTTAGAGTCACAGATGACTTGGGCAAAGTAGCAGATAGAGCATTTAATATAACTGTATCAGGTGTAGCATCTCCTACATTTACAACACCGACAGGCATAATTATATCTACAAATGATAGTACATTTGTTGAGTTGCCTATAGAGTATTCAAACCCAGTAGACACAAATGAGATATCTATCAGAGTTGTGCAGGGAGCATTACCACCTGGATTAGAGATAAATTCAAATGGATTGATCAGAGGATATGCTGAACCACCTATTATTAATGTTAACTATCAAAGAATAACTACATCAGCAGTACAAACAAGCAACAATCAAATCACAGTATTAAGTACCTCAGGGTTTGTCGTAGGAAGAACAGTAAACTTTACTGGATCAGTATTTGGCAACATAGAAGATGGTACAACATATTTTATTAAATCAATTGATAGTGCAACAGAATTTAAAATATCACAAACAAAAGATGGCCCTATATTCGTATTGTCTGACAACACCGGAGACATGTCAGTCACGTTGCCATCAATACAAATAGGACAGCCTATTGTACAAACATACTCATTTACATTGCAACTTACTAGTGCATTAGGTGAGGCGATTGAATCTTATTTAATTGTTGTTGCTAATCAGAATGCACCAATTAGTGAAGGTGGACCCGGTCGTCCAGCCAACTCACGTACACCTACAATACTTAACACTAGACCAAAAACATTTAATGTAGCAATTGATGACCCTACCAATTATGGTTACTATATATTTCCCAATGGCGATGAGAATAAAACATATCCAATCAACGAAGAAGCAGACATAGGTAAAATAACGAGTGGAGAGTATTTCTCATTCAGAATGCTAGGACAAGACTTTGATGGCAACCCATTGCAATATAGATATATCAATTTACCCTTAGGACTCACGGGAGATGCGACTACAGGGTGGATAACGGGTACTCCTGTCATTGCTAGTACAAGTATCAGTAACTATTCATTCTCTGTAGACGTTTTTAAATCTCAATTTACTAGTATTGCTAGTGCTACGTTTAACTTTAAATTTACAGTGGTAAATGATCTAACTGGTATAGTGACATGGGTGACACCATCAGCACTTGGTAGCATTAATAACAGTGCAGAATCTGTATTAGCAGTTAGTGCAACATCTGATACTGAACTTGCATACAGAGTCACATCAGGATCTCTACCACCTAACTTAACTGTACTTGATTCAGGTGAGATAGCAGGTACAGTTGCATATCAACCAACTGATGTAGTCTTAGAGAAAGGTACCGAGACAACATTCAATTTTACTATTGAAGCATACTCTCCTTTGTTCCCAGTGATCACTGCTAGTAAAGACTTTTCGTTGATTGTTAAACAAGAGTTTGAACAACCAACAGATACATTATACATTAAGTGTGTTCCTTCTACTGAAGATAGAAATATTATTAAGTCATTGTTGACGAACACAACGATTATACCAACAGATGATGTATACAGACCAACAGATTTAAACTTTGGAAAAGCATCAAGTGTTGTATATGAACATGCATATGGTATCTATGCTAGTGACTTTGAAGAATATGTAGCGGCAATAACAAAGAATCATTATTGGAGAAACATAACCTTAGGTGAATTAAAAACTGCTATTGCAAAAGACAACGCAGGAAATATTGTTTACGAAGTTGTATACTCAGAAGTACAAGATAATCTAGTCAATCCTAAAGGCGAAAGTGTTAGTGAACTAATTAGTTGGCCTAGAAATATTCCTTTAAACTTTGGACCCTGGTACTCAAGTCGTACAGATATATACACAAGTTATGTTGATAGATCATTAGTTGGACAATCATTACAAACGCAAGAAACAATCGAAGAACAATTGATTGTAAGTGAAAATGATTTAAATTTATTGACTGAAGAAGGGCAACCTAATTATTATTCAAGTTTAACTCCAGGATTTGCAAGAACACTGTATCCAAATAGTTTACCTAACATGAGAACACGTACAGGTACAAATCTAGGACAAGAATTTGACTTTAACTTATTACCTAGATGGATGACATCACAACAAGCAAATGGATCAACATTAGGATATACACCAGCATGGGTCATATCTTACTGTAAGCCAGGAACATCAGCACAGATTAAAACAAACATAGAAACGTTATGGTTAGATCCTTTAGGAAGACCTTATACATTGAACACAATTAATTTCCAATTAGATAGATTTACAGTAGATAAGAGTGTTACATATGATTATGATAAAAATATAACACCACCTGCTTGGACAGGGCTACCGAGTGCAACTCCAACGCCTGATCCTATAGATAATAAAGACTTTTATGTATTATTTCCTAGAAAAACAATTCTTCCAGACGATAGGAATGTTTCAGGCTAGGGTTTGTAATACTAAATACATCTATGAACGAGAATAAAATATTATGAGTACAATCAATACAAACGGAATCAATACAAATTATCCAGTCCCAGGAGAGAATAATTCGTCAGAAGGTTTCAGAACTAATTTTACTTCTATAAGTAATAATCTGGATACTGCTGGAGAAGAGATAACTGAGTTACAGCAAAAATCAGTTTTAAAGACTGCATTGTCTGGTATTCCTCTTAGTAATGATATGGGTAATACTTTAATTAGTAATGCGGCTGTTAGATCATTTCGTGCAACTACATATAATTTAGGTAATGCGTTATCTGGCACAGTGCTAGTTGATACTTCACTCGGTGATGTACAAATGGGCACAGTCACAGGAAACGTAACGTTTCAGTTTGCTGGTTGGGCACCTACTAACACAGAGAGTGCTATTAAATTACGTTTAAATATTGCAAACACTACAGCACACATTACATTCCCATCAGAAGCAAGTCTTAGTACAAATTTATTAGAAAATAACAATGGTTCTTCCCCTCTAATTATTGAAACTGCTCCATACGGTGCTTCATTATTAGAGTATGAACTATCTACTGTAGACTGTGGAAACTCAATCTTAATTGATCCAGTTAACAGACCATGGCAAACTACACAAGTAGTTACTAGAAATACTGTTACTCCTACAGGCTATCAAGGTGATAAGAATGGCGATGTATGCGTAGCACCTAGTATTCCTCATGTCACAGTAACTGAGACAGTTGCCGCAGATGACACATTACTAACTCTCTCAACATCAGACTTTTATGAAAATATGCCTATCATGTTTACAGGAACATTGATTGGTGGTGTTGTAGCAGGTACAACTTATTATGTAAAAACTATCGTTGCTGATACTTCGTTTAAGATCAGTGCAACACGTAGTGGAGCAGACTTTGCATTATCAGACGCAACCGGTTCAATGCAAGGAGAGCCAGTACAATATGTATACTTTGCGACAGGTACTTACAATTCAATAGTATTCAATGAAGATGGAAATCGTAATGTTACAGCATCTGATGCTACAACAGATCGACTGACCGTAGCTCTACTGCCTGGAAACACAACACCTCTTATAAACTCACCTATTGTATTTTCCGGAGCAAACATATCAGCCGCTGGATTATCTGCTAATACTACATACTATGTTAAAAGTGTTCCAAGTACCACAGCAATTACATTAAGTCAAAGTAGAACAAATGGCGTAGCAGATGAAGTAGTAGACTTAACTACAGCAACTTTTTCTGGTGTCACTGCTGATGTATATGTTGGTGACAACATTTGGAAACGGGTACAACTAGATTCATTCTAAGGAGAGTTGTTATGATGGAACATCCTTTTATCGATAAAGCAGACTTATCTGAAAAGACACTAGAAGAGTGCCAAGAAACATTATCGAGTCTAACAACTAAAATAAACTTTGCTTATAATACAGGCAATCAACCATTAGTCAATCAATTACAAATGGCAATTACCAGTTATAGAGCAGAAACAAACAAAAAATTAAGTGCCTTATTTGATAAAGAAGGCATTGACGATGCTATTAATATTAAAGGGGATAGTAAAAAGTGAGTAGCCGCATTGAAAAGGATTTTGTATTTGATGCATGTATCCACTTTGACGATCATTTTTTAATTAATTCATATAACGTAGAAATCTCATTCTTAATAGAAACTTCTGATATAATAGAACAAAACACTGCCATAGATAGAGTAGGATACTTTATCTACAATTGTATCAATCATTCACTCTTTATACAAGATAACGAAAAAGAAGCAATTGGCAAATACAAAGACGCAGGCCTCAAAGTAATCGAAACTCCAGAGGCTCCATTTGATCAAATACTCTCTATGCTTTTACTAGTAAAATTAAACACTATCTCAGAGGGTAGACTCAAAATAACAGACTTAACATTAGGATCAACATTCAGTGATGGCATAAGATTCTGTATGGTATCCGAAATTGCAGAAGATGTTGTCAATACAACCGATCACAATCTTTGGTGGAATCAAGTTAGCATATGTACAAAGAATGGTGTCACACAACAAGACACAAGTGATAGTAACATACTAAAGTTGTTCGAAGATGAAGGCTGGGCAGAAGCAGGCCTATCTTGGCAACCCAAACAAAAAAAGAAATAACTTACCCTAATCCATTGACTTTCGTCAGAATTCATGTATAATAACGTAATGATTAAAAATAAGTATGGTCAGCCTGTGTACACTGAGGAAAATCTATTTGATTTCTATATGCGTACTCCTGACTTAACATTAAAGAATACACTTACTGATTCTAAGATTACTATTGACGAAAGCCTAGAGTTAAACAATATTCCTGAGTTGATCGAAGAGACATTAGACACTTTATCAGTGGAAGAATTTGATGAAAACAATCGTATAAACTGGTTCATGCCTGAAGAGTATAAAGAATTCGATATTGCAAAGTTCGTACTAGATCAGTGTACACATGAAGAAGAATTACAACGAGCAGGCAAAGAGTTATTGATCTTTGAAAAGAAAGGACTCTTAACATTGTTACGGTATATGAAGTATCTTGTAGACTTAATGCGAGAAAACAATATAGTATGGGGAGTAGGTAGAGGATCAAGTGTATCAAGTTTTGTTTTGTTTTTGATCGGTATTCACCGTATAAATAGTTTATATTATGACTTAGATGTCGAAGAATTTTTAAAATAGGAGAACATTATGGCAACACGTAAAACAGCAATGGGAAAGAGCATTGATATGGCAGGACTTATTGCTCGTAATGAGAAGACACGTGCAGTAGGTAACAAGAATGTAAATGCCAGAGGAGATTTAATTGATCAACAAGGCAGAGTTGTTGAGGCAGTTACAGAAAGAGTATCAGACTCTTATCAAAGTACTGTAGGAAGTTCAGGTGCAATTGAGGGTGTATCACAATCAGTAAATCCTAACGCTCCTTTGTCTCCTAAACAACTTAGAGAATTAGCGGCATTAAAGTCAGGTCCTGTCGAAGAAAAACAACCTGTTCATCCTTTGATAGATGAAGTAAGAAAACAAGATCAAGTGCAAGAAAGTGTCGCAGAAATAGAAATTGTGCCGCAAGAAAGTGTAAAATCTTTAGATGTTCCAAATTTTGAAGATACTGAAGCAATCGAAGATGTGTTTGCTGATTTATTATCACCAGTAGTAGAAGAAGAATTAACTACTGAAGAAAAAGAATTACTTGAAGAAGAAGAAGACTTTGATATCGAAGCAATCAAAGCGGCCTGTTTAGAAAATACAATATCAACTCCAGAGGATGAAAAATAAATGGCGATCGGACTTAAATCTAATATAAATGCAATTAAAGTAAAAGGGCTTAGAGCAATCGCTGATAAAGTTCTTGTACATAATATGCATTTCGGTGGTCAAACACTTGCGAGTGGTATCATTCTTAGAGACGATGACAAAAAGTCTGAAGGCATTAAGCCAAGATGGGCACAAGTCTATTCAATTGGACCTCGTGCAAACTTAGATGTAAAAGTAGGACAATGGGTTCTTGTTGGACATGGTCGTTGGACACGTGGTATCAACATCGAAGACGAAAACGGTCCACAAACAATCAGAGCAGTTGATCCGAAAGACTGTATGCTAGTAAGTGACGAACGACAAGACAATATGGCATACGGAGATAAAGAAGGCGCATAGTTACCCTTTTCTGTTTACATCACACGATATTAGCAGTATAATACACACACACGAAAGAGGTATGAATGAAGAATCAGTTATGGGTTGAAAAGTATCGTCCTAATACAGTCGATGGATATGTATTCACAGATGATAATCAAAAGAATCAAGTAGAAGGTTGGATCAGTGAAGGGAGTTTCCCTCATTTATTGATGTCAGGTGATCCTGGCACAGGTAAAACAACACTAGCAAAATTGTTAATCAATGAGTTAGGTGTTGAAGAATATGACGTACTAACTATTAATGCATCACGTGAAAATGGTATTGACATGTTACGTGAAAAGATTAATGGCTTTGTGCAGACTATGCCGTTCGGCAAGTTCAAAGTTGTGCTATTAGACGAGGCTGATTATTTAACTCAACCCTCGCAGGCCGCTTTAAGAAATGATATGGAGTCATACCACACTACTGTAAGATACATTCTTACGTGTAACTATGCCCATAAGATCATTCCTGCACTAAAATCTCGTTGCCATGAATTTCATATCGCAAAGCCAGATATGACAGAATTCACAGCACGTGGAGCAACTGTATTAGTCACAGAAAACGTTGAGTTTGAACTAGATGTATTAGATACATATGTTCGTGCAACGTATCCTGACTTACGTAAGTGTCTTAATCAACTGCAAGTAAACACCGTCTCAGGCGCCCTGAATGCCCCTCAGACTGCTGGACAGAGCGAAGATGATATCTTAATTGAAGCAACTACCCTCTTTAAAGCGGGTAAAATTATCGATGCAAGACAGCAATTAATGCAGTATATCGCATTGTATCCTACTCGTATCGAAGATACATATCGTTGGATGTATGAGAACTTAGACTTGTTTGGTGCAAGTAATGAAGAACGTGATGCGAATATTATTGTAATAAGAAATGGTTTAGCAAACTTGCCACTTGTAGGTATCCCTGAGATATCACTTGCGGCAACTTTAGTTGAGTTGACTTCTTAACAGAATAAATACTTTTACATAACACTACTTAATAGGAGAAAAATTATGGCATGGCAAGCACGATTAGTTATTAATAACAACACTAATTATAAGATTGATGTAGTACACAATCTCCCAGAAGGTGACTTGGGAAACGTAGAACCAGGACAACAAGGCTGGACTTTTGGACCCACACAAGATGTTAACAACACGATGAGTTTACGGTTTTGGGAACAACCAAACGTTTGGTTTATGCAAGGAAGTTGTAGTTTTGGACCTCAAGCTGGTGTATATGTAGATCGTGGTTGGATGGATCCAAATGCACAAACAATCAGGTTAACAGCAGAAGCCGGCGGCAGGCAATTTGTACAAACTACCAACGGTGGTGAAGAACTGTTGCAATGGAATGAGTTTGAAGGCGGCGGACCAATCACTTATACATTTGATAATATTAGTTAATTTATGCGATATTTAATGATACAATACATTCGCAAACCAAATGGTCAGATTGATGAGCATGTACAGGTTAAGAAGAAACTAAAGAAATCTGACCAGAATACAAGAAATGTAATCTTGGACTATTCAGATAGAAGCATCAACAAATGTGTGATCGAAGGCAAGAACCATGACACTACATTTGAGATAATGAGTGACTATTACAAGGGAATCTACCCTACACTCATTAAGCAACTAGAAAAAGAAGCACCAATCGAAAAGAAATCTAAAAAATAGTCTGTCAAACCCTTGACATTGTGTATAAAAGGCAGTATAATACATCTATATTAACAAAATACGGAGTATTTTATGACTATTGGTAACCCTGCATTTACATCAAAGAACAACCCTTTTGATCCTAAAGCAGAAATTAACGTTGAATTAGGCATACACGAAACCTTTTTAGAACTAGCAGAACAATCAATTCACATGATTGGTATCAGTGATGCACAACTAAAAGTGTTAAGAGCAGAGTACAAAAAAAGCAAGAAAAACTTCCTTAATGGCTATTCATATACTGTAGAGTTTATTAAAAGATCAGACTTGAGCAGAAAGCGTCCACATCAGAGAGACAAAGTTATAGACGCACAAGCGAAAATGCTTTATAACTGGAATCATAATCTAAATACTCCTGTTTATGTTAACGTAGATAAAGACGGTAATAACAATGTCATGGAAGGACAGCAACATTTTACTGTTGATTCTATACTAGGCGATCCTGATGATATGGTTAATTGTATTGTTTATAGAGGCATGCCAGATCATTTTGAATTAGAATTCTTTTTAAACTTTAACTGCGATGCTCGTACAGGTATAACCGACTACGATCACAATCGTATGATGATTCTTATCGAAAGAGTGACTCCAACAGGTAATGCTCACTACGAAGAACTAGAAAGGAAACAACAACTGTTTGAACAGTTTAACTGTAGGTATTTAGAAGATAAAGAAGAAAATAAAGATATAGCATGTGGTACAGCCCATAGTAGTATTTGGAAAGTAAGACCCAACACGTTAAAAGAAATGTTAAAGTTTATCAGTAATGATGAACATCTTAGAAAGAATCCAATGATTCAGGTGACATGGGGATTCTGGGAAGTCATGGCGGACAGCGGATACTTGTATGACGATAACGTGAGGAATGGTTGGAGAGACTTGGTATTAGACATGACAGGTCAACAAAATGTCAAGTCTGAACTGACACAAATATTAAAAGAGAACGAACGTATCTGGTCTTCAGCAAAGGGACCTAAACTTATGATGCAAATCTTAAAGGAAAGAGGTGTTGAAATTGAAATGGACCGTGTTTGTGAGACTGGCAAGTTACAAACTGAACTTGACAATGAAGTTTCACTAAGCGAAACTGCACAAACCTATGTAAAGATGGCACAAAACAATGATTGAATATGAATCTAAATATTTACTCTATATACTCGACACAGGTGAAAACTTTAAACTTGGTATAATTGAAAAACGTGAGAATTTGCATAAAAGATTCAACAGTTTATACAAGCAGTTAGCAAAACCAACTGAAGAAGCACGTGCTAAAATAAAGTTTGCAAGGGTGTATGAGGGAATAACAGATGTACATGTTAAAACCACAGAAAAGACTGCCTTAAAAGAGTTGCTTGAACACAGACTACCTCAAGCAAATCCCAAGGGACAGCCTACTGAGTATTTTGATTCACACATAACTTTAGATATGATTACCGAGGCCATCGACAAACAACCATTGTTTGCAGGTGGTAAACCGGTAAAATTAAACTTATTGTATACAGATTATGTGCCAAATTACAAGAAATAGTGAAAGGGTCTTGCGACCCTTTCGTTGTTTTATAAGGACCTATGAAATTATTGATACATCTTCAATACGTATTCAATAATTTTGTGTCTTCTTATATCGGCTGTAGAGAATTCACATGCTGTCATTCCAGGCACGTTAAATTCTGCTATACGATTTTTTAAATCAAGTAAGCCATTCTTAGGAGTTACACGGTCAGTCTGTTCGACATCGCCGTTGATTACAATCTTAGACCCATTGCTAATTCTAGTCAACAACATTTTTATTTGACTTGGTGTAGCATTTTGAGCCTCATCTAATATAATCCAACTATTTTTGAAGTTCCTACCGCGACAGAATGCTAGTGGCGTAATCTCAATGATTTGCTCTTTTAACATATATTCTATTTCTGTTTGACCATAATAATCTCTAATTATATCGAACAATGGGCGTACCCAAGGTTCCATTTTAGCATTGAGATCACCTGGCAAGAAACCATGCTGTTCATCATCTACTGTTACTGCTGGTCTAGTAAGTAATATTTTCTCACATGATCCTGACCTTAACGCACGAATTGCCGCCAACATTGCTAGATACGTTTTACCTGTACCAGCAGGTCCACTCACCATAACGATGTCAGTTTCAGGGTCATTGAGTGCAATGATATATTTTTCCTGATTGATACTCTGAGGTATTAACTCGATGGGTCTTTTGGATTTTTGTTTACGTTGGTTTTTAAACTCTATGGTTTTAGTATCGTTCATATAGAACGTTGGCTCGTCTGAGTGATGATGTTTATTTGGTGTGTATGTGTCATGTTTTCTTCTTAATGCTCCGGTTTTACGTTTGCTCAAAGTTGTATCTCCTGTTATATGTAACACTTAAATAACTAATGAAGAATTGTTGTTCTTCATTAATACTTAGTAATGGGCAGATGTGCTAACTATGATGTGTCGCAAATCTCCATTTGATGATAAATACTAGGTTACTCAAACAATTTCTAAAGTTTCTCATTCAATCCCTAAGAGATAAATACTAATATGGACTTAGCAAACAAAGCGGCAAATGCATTCTTTAAAGACATTGACTTTATTAGTATTGTAGATACCATTAAAAATATCTACATGTCTGATGGTGCGATGAATACACTATTGGATTTTGAACGAGTATTAGACGAAGCAGATGTTTATGCTTTTAGAAATTGGATCAACGGTGAATTGGTACAAGGACCTGAGATAGGTCGTTATTCATGTACTTGCACATTTATGTGGCCTTATAAATTAATGCCAGATCCTAGAGCAACAATTAGACTTGCTAACGTTGGTTGCAACGTTAAGATGCTAAAGTCTCAATTAGAGGTTCCAATCGCTGTAACATCTTATGAAGACTTTCAATCTGGATCACGTTATCCAAAGATGAAAGAAAGGCAAGTTTGGTTTATGCAAATTGAGATTCCTTTTGAACTAATGGATGATATTAAAGAAGGTTCCATTGATCTTGCTGATCAAACTATTGACCTTTCTGAGATTGAAGATGCATACGATTCTGATTTAGAACAAATTGATGCAGGTGACGGTGAGACAGATGAAATGAACATGGCTGACGATGAAATGTCACCAGATCAAATGGCAGGTACAATGTAATGACAATGATAACTGAAGGTTTAAATTACCTAGACTTAGAAAATCAAATGCTACTTCGTTTTACAATAGACGAGTATGCGGCAAAGATGGGCGATGATGATGAGGTTGTTACTGTAACATTCACAGTTAAATCAGAGTTGGCCGCAAATGATTTAGTATCTTGGTTTGAAAGAGGCTACAACTTTGTATTAGATGCAAGTATTAGTGAAGGCGAACTTGAGCCTGGTAAGCATTTAGTCTTTGTTGAAATGGATAGACGTTCATGGTCAGGTAAGGCTATCTTTAGTTTAATTAAAGACTTACAAACACTAACTGGAGTTGAACCCAAAGACTGGACTATGGAAATCGATGGTGATGACTTCCCATGCGAAGAAAAACTATTATCAGACAAAATGATTTTAAACCCAGGTAAATACAGAAATGAAGTTGAAGAAGTCGAAACAGACGTTGATGTCGAATTAAACGAATACAGACTTAGAGCAGGATTAGAACATCAATCAACTAAACTAGAAAACAAAGACACATACATTAAAGATATTCAGGCCGCCGCTGGCATTTAATTCTAAAACGGTGAAACTCATACTTGATTTTGCCATCATTCAATGATATAATACAGCATGGATTACTATGAAACTTTAGGTGTTAACCACACTACCGATGCAAAAGGCATTAAAAATGCATATCGTAAACTTGCATCAAAACATCACCCTGACAAGGGAGGTAATGCAGAACAATTCAAAAAAGTACAAGAAGCATATGATGTTTTAGGTGATCCTCAAAAGAAACACGAATACGATAATCCAAATCCATATAGTCAATTTACAGGTCAAGGTCAGCCATTTGACATCAATGATATCTTTGGTGGTGGCAGTCCATTTGGTGACATCTTTGGTCAACGTAGACCACAACAACCTAGACAACAAATGTATAGAACTACGATACAAGTATCGTTAAAACAAGCCTATACTGGTTCTGATCAAGTACTTGAGATGAACACACCGCAGGGCAAGAAAGTAATTACAATAAAAATTCCTAAGGGTGTACAAACAGGACAGCAAATGCGAATTGAAAATGCTATCCCTAGTGGCGTGTTAGTGGTTGACTTTTTTGTACAACAAGACTTTAACTATGATGTACGAGGACATAATCTATTTTGTGTTCATTCTGTATCAGTACTAGATTTAATCGTTGGAACAACATTTACTTTTAAGACAATATCAGACAAACTATTAAAAGTTAAGATACAACAAGGCACACAACCAGATCAGCAAATAAAACTTTCTGGTCATGGAATGCCAATACCAAGATCAAATAGGTATGGTGACCAAATTATATTGCTAAAGCCACTCATACCTGTTACAATTGAAAAAGAAATCGTAGATGCAATAATAAAGTATAAAGATATACAGGACTTAAAAAGTAATAAATAATTATTAGAGGAGATTATATTGACACCATCACCAGAAATTGAAAACATCATCGAAAGGGCTATTGAATCAGCAAGTAGCCGTAACCATGAATACGTAACGATAGAGCATTTATTACTATCATTAATCACGCACAAGCCATTCAAAGTTTGTTTGGCAGGAATGCAGGTTGATGTAGATTTAATGATTAGCGAAGTTGAAGCATATCTGAATGGCTTACATGCTATCGAATCAGATACTCCTAACTGCACACCGAGAAAAACGAACTCTTTAGAACGTGTAATGAATCGTGGTGTTACGCAAGTATTGTTTACTGGACGTAAAACAGTTACTACTGTAGATGTATATCTATCTATTGCTACTGAAGGCAATACACATGCACACTACTTCTTATTAAAGTATGGTGTTATCAAATCAAACTTTGTCGATCATTGGCAGAGAACATACAAAGGCGATTCTTACTCAAACGTATCTGAGTCACAAGCAGATGAGATACTAGACGAATACACAACCAATCTGACTCAGTTAGCAAGAGAAGATAAACTTGAGCCTGTTATTGGAAGAAGCAAAGAAATCGATGATATTGTTAATGTATTGGCAAAACGATTTAAGTCAAATGTATTAATGGTAGGAGATCCTGGCGTAGGTAAAACTGCTATTGCAGAAGGCATATCATCAGCAATTGTCAACAAAGAAGTACCAGAGTTCTTAGAAGGACATGAAGTCTATTCATTAGAGATTGGTAGTTTACTTGCTGGATCAAAGTATCGTGGTGAGTTTGAAGAAAAAGTTAAAGAAGTTCTTTCAGCATTAGAAGTAAAGACAAATTCAATTTTGTTCATAGATGAAGCACACACTATGGGTGGTGCTGGTTCAACATCTAATGGATCAGTTGACTTTGCTAATATGATTAAACCTGCAATTACTAAAGGCACACTTAAAGTAATTGCATCTACTACATGGGAAGAATACTACGAATCATTTGAGAAAGATCGAGCATTGATGCGTAGATTCTACCGTGTGACTATTGATGAACCTTCACATGATACTACAGTGAGAATCTTAAGAGGACTTTCAGAAAGACTTAATGACTTCCATGATGTTATCATTGGTGAAGAGGCTATTGAAGCAAGTGTTGAAATGGCTGATCGTTATATACATGATAGAAAGAATCCAGATAAGTCTATTGACTTACTAGATGCCGCATGTGCAAAGCAACGTGTACTAGAAAACAAAGGCGTTGATATAACAAAAGAATTAATATTAGATCAAGTAGAAAAATTCACAGGCGTCCCTGCTGACAAACTCAAAGGGGACAATGTAGATCGTATCACTAATTTAGATGTGAATGTTAAGTCTAAACTCTACGGTCAGGATGAAGTAGTTGATAACGTAATCGAAAGAGTTTATGTATCGTTTGCAGGAATCGGCAACGAGACTAAACCTATCGCAAGTTTCTTATTTTTAGGCCCAACAGGCACGGGAAAAACAGAATTGGCTAAATTGCTGTCTAGTAACTTAGATATGCCACTGCTCAAATACGATATGTCCGAGTATTCAGAGAAGCACAGTGTAAGCAGTTTGATAGGACCACCCCCTGGCTATGTAGGCTTTAGTGATTCACAAGTACAAGGCGGACGTTTGATATCAGACTTGAGCAAACAACCTCATTCAATCTTATTGTTTGATGAAGTTGAGAAAGCACACCCTGACATCTTTAATATTTTCTTACAGATACTAGACGAAGGTACAGTTACTGGGTCTAATGGTAAGCAAGTATCAATGAAAAACTGTTTAATCATTCTTACATCTAACTTAGGTAGTGCAGATGGTGACAGAAACAATATCGGCTTTGGTGATCAGGATAAGGTTGGTGAAGACGATAAAGCAATGAAGAACTTCTTTAAGCCTGAGTTTAGAAATAGACTTGATATGGTTTGTAAGTTTGGTAAACTTGATCAACTATCTATCAAAAAGATTGTTGTCAAATTTGTTGCTGACCTTCAGAAAGCACTTATCGAAAAGCATAACATCAGTCTAAACTTTGATGAGACTGCAATCGATCATTTAGCAGAAGTAGGATATGATTCTAAACTAGGAGCAAGACCACTAGCAAGAAAGATTGATGAACTTATCAGAGTACCTTTAAGTAAAAAGATTCTGTTTGAGAAAATAAAAGACTCAAATATTATGTGTACTATTGATCCTGATTCAGACAATATTGTGTTTGCAGTAACATCGAAAGGTGTAGCATCTGTAAGAGATGATGGTATTATCGAAGTGGAGCCAGTTCAAAAAATTGATCCAATTGATCCTAATCAATTACCATAATCTGAGCAACAGTCTTTAAAAGCATAAATACTCTTATAACACGGAGATAGATATGGCTAAAATAGTCGAAGACATAGTTGCAATCAAATTAAGCAAAATTGCAAAAGATGATGCCGAAGGTGCGCCAATTGTAACTGAAGAGATTGCTTCTCAATTAGAAGCAGTCGCACAAGAATTAGTTGGCGAAGCAGTTATTGTTGAATTAGTTAGGGGATAATTATGTCTCAATCAACGGTATTACAATTACTGCCGCAAACCGTATATGTAAATGACGGCACCAATAATCCTTATGATGTAACTGGTAACACAGTACAAGCGGCATCCTACTATTTAGGCAGTCAGGACCTTCAAACATTATCTTTGAACTTTACAGAAGTGACAGGAAATCTTGTTATTGAAGCATCTCTTGCCAATCCACCTGCTGATGGTGATTGGTTCAAAGTTTATGAAATATCAGCAAATAACCAAGCCAATACTAATGCTAATTTAAACTCTTATCAAAATATCACAGGTAACTTTGTGAATATGAGAGCAAAGATTGAAGATTTTGCTCATGGCACAGTACAATACGTAAAGATAAGTTATTAATATGAAAAAGATTGTTATCATGCCAGGCGGGTTTCACCCGTTTCACGCAGGACATTTAGCACTGTACAAGTCTGCTGTCAAGGCTTTTCCAGATGCTGATGTGTATGTGGCTGCCAGTGACAGTCAAAAAGAAAGACCTTTTCCTTTCAAAGTAAAACAAAAATTAGCACAAGTCGCAGGCATTCCAGATGGTAAGTTTGTGCAAGTCAAGTCTCCATTCAGACCAGATGAAATTACAAGAAATTATGATGCTACACAGGATGCGTTAATCTTTGTACGTAGTGAGAAAGATAGAAATGAATCTCCAAAGCCAGGTGGCACTAAGAAAGACGGTTCACCTACATACTATCAACCATATGATGCAGATAATCTCAAACCTTTTGATCAACAAGGCTATATGGCATACTTACCAACTATACAATTTGCAGGTGGTATTACTAGTGCGACTGAGATTAGAAAAGCATGGCCTGGACTAGATGAGTTAGGCAAAATAGAATTAATTAAAAGTATGTACCCAGATGCAGAACTTAATGTTCCTTCAGTTAAGAAACTTGTTCAAATGTTAGATGCAGTTCTTGTAGGAGAACTAGTTACAGAGTCTTTAATACTTGACCCTAACAACAAAGAAGCATTGCTAGAAGCAATAGAACACCTTGATGAAGTCAATCTAAAGAAACTAGCGGCTACTGTAGGGTTATTAGGATCATTGATCACACCTCAGATAGCACAAGCATATGATGTATCAGATTTAAGACGTATGGGATTTGGCGATCCTGAAATACGAGTTATGCAACAGATGCCAGCCGCAGACAAAGCAAGTCACATCAATGCAAAGATTGATCAACTGGGCGGAGAAGATGCAGTTCAAAGATTTGGTGGTAGAAACTATTCTTATCCTAAAGTAGATGCTACAACTGTAAATACACAAAAACCTACAGGCAATGCAAGATCAGGCAGTAATACTCGTGTAGATCCTACAGCAAATGTTACTCCAGGTAGTGGCGATGCTGAAAAACTAAAGAAAAATGCACGTCTATTACGTGATGTACTACAAGCAGACAAACGTGTCAGTAAGCATATTAAAAGTGTTTACTACTCTAGCAAAGTAAATAAAATTGTTATCATTCCGAAATATGACAACTATGCTTATAAATCACAAAGTTGGATAAACGATAAACTAGGTTCAAACTTTGGAGATCAACTTGTAAGAAAATTCGTCATGCCACAAGTCGTTAAGGCTGTAGCAAAAGTCGGTGTTCCCAGTTTAGACATGGACAACATTATGATTGTTGATAGGAACCAAAGGGCTCCTATGAATGAAACATTTGTAGATCCAGATCAATCAAAGCAATATTGGAACCATGATGATCAGAATGTAGGCGTTGGTATGCAGATTGAAATGCCTTTAAGAGACAATGACAAACGTGGTAGAAGACAAGGATTCAATGAAGGCGAAGAAAGAAGTATCATTAGAGATGCCGCAGTCAATGCTTTAGTAAATGCTTTTGAAGGACACGAAGATGAATTTGAAAGTAGAGAAGCAATAGAAGCCAATATCTACAATGAGTTATCTAGTTTAGATGTTGAAGATATCGTAGATCCAGAAATGGATCATCATGGTCAACGTATGGGCAACTTTGCTAGTGGTAGAGTTATAGATGTTGTTGATAGCAGTAGTGTAATAGATGAAGTTATGCAACAAATAAACTATTTTGACCCAGCAGATGATAGAAATTATGTCAGTGAATCATTAAACAAGATTCGTGGCATGATCAAAGAAACTACAGACGAACAAAAGTCTAGGTCAGTTGACTTACATCGCAAACTGTTTGAACTCATGGAAGAAGAAAAGAACAACGTTGTGAAACTCAGAGGCTTCGGCAGAGAAGCAGATAAGAAAGTAGTAGACATTAGTAAAGCCAGAGCAGAAAAAGAAAGAGACCAAGAACGTGAAAACAATCGTCATAATGAACGTAGAGAGATACAAGACGAACTGTTAGCAAGACTACAATCCGAACTACTCAATGCAGTAGAGCAATTTAAAGAATTAGAAGAAGAAGGTCTTTTGCCAATGGACATGAAAGATGCTTATGACAACACAGTAAAACTTGTTGACTTTATAGAAGCATGGTCTGGTTCAGCCGATCAAAATGATTTCCCATTCACTGAATCAATGTTGGAAAGATTACAACTTAAAACAGTTCAACTCAAAGAATACTTTGGTGGCATGAGAGATACATCAGCACCTAAAGTATTACGAAAGCAAGAACCTAAATCATCTCCATTCGACTTTTGGAACAAGATTGATTTATCCGAAACCGCTGATTATATCGAAGAAAAATAATTTGACCCCTTGCACCTAGTGTAAATAATAGTAGTTATATAAAACAAAGCCACTATATTTAAACACAGGAGTTAACATGGCCGCAAAGAAAACAGGCGCTAAAAAGCCTACAAAAGCGAAAGCACCAAAGACTACAAAGTCAACTAAGAAAACAGAAGAAGCAAATATTCCGTTAGAGAAGTTGCAAGAAGCAGTCGAAGAAATTAATGAACAACCCCCACAAGAACTAGCACCAGGACAAGTACAAGTTAACGTAGATTTTATTCGTACAACTAAAGTTCATATCGCTATGCCATGTTACGGTGGTATGCTGACTGAATCAACATTCATGTCATTCATCAAGTGGGCAAACACTGCTCGTCAGTTGAACATCGACTGGACACTTGAAACAATGGTAAACGAGTCATTGATCAGTAGAGCAAGAAATACTCTGACTGCTAAGTTCTTACATATGCCAGATGCAACGCATTTAATGTTTATTGATGCAGACATTGGTTGGGAACCTTGGCACTTACTAGTACTACTAAACAGAGATGTTGATGTCATTGGTGGCTTATATCCAATGAAGACTATGCCGATCAAATGGGTAGTGAACGGATTCGATGGTGCTGAAGAAGGGCCAGATGGATTCCAAGAAGTATCTAAAGCAGGTACTGGTTTCTTATTGATGAAGAAACACGTGTTTGAGAAATTAAATAGTCACCCTGCTGTGAAGCAATACAAAAATGATATTGGCTTAGACCCTGTTTATGATCAATATCTTAAAACTTATTTTGACACTGCGGTCAGACAAAATCGTTACTATTCAGAAGACTGGACATTCTGTGAAAACTGGCGTGACATGGGCGGGAAAATCTACATGGACAAACGAATTCTGTTAAGACATTCAGGTTCATATGTATTCTGTATGGAAAATCAACAGTACTTACTTGACAATATCGGACCTATGTTTGTCGAGCAAGAGAAGAATAAAGCGGCTGCCGAAGCCGAGACATTGCAACCAGATGCTGAAGGTAATGTAACGTTACCGACAACTGGTGCGATAACTGCCCCTGTAGTTAACGAAGAAGTTAGCAAACCAGGAGCACCGTAAGAATATAGTTGCCAAACTATATAACTAAGTTAAAATGCCCCACTCCCATGGGGCATTTTTTTGGGTAAAAAGTGAAAATAATTGGATAAAAAGGTTGACATTGGGTACTCAGGGTGCTATAATAGTACTTCAAATCGAGCAAAAGGTGTCATTTCATGTCATATTACACTCACACAGTCAATCCCATAGGCGTTTTCACTGAAAAAGAACATGGAAACTACTTTGAATGGTCAGATAATGACGATTCAATGGTCTTTTGTGAAGATTTCCCACACAAAATCTGGGTAGGAGACACAATCGGTTCTCCATATCGTTATGGTCTAGTTAAGAAGACTGTAGCATATGTCTGTGTAGATGAAGACGAATTTGGGCTCCCTGTAGTCGAAAAATGGCAACTAAAAAAATGTCAAAAATATCCAAATTAATTGGGTAAAAGGCTTGACATTGGGTACCCATTTTGCTATACTAGTTGTATAATTTAAAAAGGAATAAAATATGTCTCTAAACACTAAAAATCAAAACCCAAGCAAAATAGTTGATTCACCATATCAAATGATTGGTTCATTAACTTGTTACTATAATGACGATAAGCCTGGAGTTAATATCCAACTTACTTCGTTAGAAGAAATGTGGTATGGACACGAAGAAAATATTGATCATCCAGAAGATTCAAACTACCCAACTGGAGTCAATGAGCCTCACCTAAGAGTAATGACTGCTAGAGTAGCAGACTCAGTACTTAACCGAACTGGTATCAACATCAAAGATTTCGATGGTGTTATACATTCTAGTTCTTCACATGCAAACAAGCATTCAATCCAAAACGTTTAATAGGAAAATATTATGACTTTAGATCAAATCAAAAAATCAATTCGTAACGGTGAATTCAACCTAAACGAGTTAAACTCAATCAACGCATTTGTCAATAGCATTAAAGTGTCACAGGCAAAATCATCAATCGGTATCGGTGACAAAGTATATGTAGTTCAAAAGACTAAACGTACTTTGGGAACTGTTGCTAAAGTAAACATCAAAAAGGCTATCGTAGAAATGCCACAGGGTCGTTACAATGTCCCTCTTTCTATGCTAGAACTAGCGTAAGTTCACCCTAAGATAAATCTGCCCCTTAACTGGGGCATTTTTTTGGGTGTTGATTTTATATGCCTTTCCTCTTTAGTTGATAAATACTAATAACAAATAAGAGAATATTCGTATGAAATTTAAGGACATCATAGAGTCAGCCTCAGCAGGGTCAACATCCTCGGGTAGTGTTGCACCAGTAGCATCTACATTAGGGAGTACTAAATCTCGTAACCCTAGCATATATGGCGGTGGCAAGGCAGGCAGTTTACTAACAGGCAAGAAAGCAAAAGGTAAATATGCTAATTCTGTAGACGCACGAAAGAATATGAACAAAGTCAACGAAGACAATGTTACTGAAGATGAAGTATTAGAACAAGAAGTTCTGGTTCATCGTGGAGCAACAAAGAAAGATCGTAAGTCAGGTTTTGTAAAGCATGGGGAAAGCAGAGTAGACCACGAAGTCAAAATGGCTAAGAGTGATCTATTTGCTACAGCACAAAACGCACAAGACATTATGTCTTATCTTAAAGACAGAAGCGAAGAAGAAGGTATTAAAGGATGGATGCAATCTTACATTACACTAGCAAACGACTATCTCAATTCAGTTAAAGAATCATTACAATACGAAACTCAGATGCATGAAGATCAACTAGCCGCATACGGCAATGGTGAAGATAATCGTATCAATACAAGAAATAAATTAGACAAAGAACCATATGGCGGACCTAGTTCAAGTAAGCCAGGTGGAGTTCTACAAACAACGGTTGGAAGTTAATATGAGTGCAATATTACAAGGTGCTGATAAAGCATATCTTAAAGAGTATACAGAGTCTGCTGATGAAAAGCGTTTATATGCATTACAAGATGCTATGGGTAGTGTTAGAAAAGCAACAAAAGGTGGAAAGTATCTTGGTAGTGATGTTGTTGATATATTAGTACAAGTACAACAACTCGCAGAAAAGTTTGGCATACCTCAGGACGAACTAGACTACTTTGAAAATCAAGTAAGACAAGCACAAAACAATTTAGAGTCTGCTATCTATGGACTAGAAGAACCGTTTGAAGATGTTATCCGAACATTGCAAAACAAGATCGATGATTCTGAAGAATTAGACGAAATGATTGACCATGATGCATTTAACGATGCATTTAACAATATCTTCAAAGACAAAAAAGATAGAGGCTCGATGGAAAATCCGGAACCTAAGCATCTTGCATTAGCTAAGTACGAAGAGTTACTTAAGAGACATGACTGGACTTATAACTACAGTGATGATAGCCGTGCGTGGAGTAAAGGGAAAAAAGAAGCTGATGAGATCCAGCGGATGAAACGTACATTAAGTGACTTAGGCCTAGAGGATATCGCATCAGCGATGTACGCCGAACATTCACCCTTTACTAAGAAAGATGATAATGTGCAGGAAGAAAAACAAAGACTCGACCCTAAGTGCTGGGACGGTTATAAAAAACAAGGCACTAAAATGAAAGGTGATAAAAGAGTTAATAACTGCGTTAAGGCAGAATCAAGGATCGTTAGTTCACTTAGAATGGTTGCTGAAGAATATGAAAGAGAGATGGAAGAAGGCAATGGTCGTCTCAGAGGTATAGCCGCTGGAGCATTATTGATCGGTAGTTTAATGGGTCTTAACAATAAGATGGCTCAGGAAGTTTATGACAACAGTCATCAGTTACAGCAACTTACACAAATATATCAAATCGCACAAGAAAGAGGCGATGAAGAAAAAATGAAAGATGTTAAGAGACGTATCAGCAATCACAAAACAAGACTTGACTTAGGTAAAGGCGATGTTGATTTTGACGGTCGTCCGGGGAATGATGATATCAAAGATATTGATTATCTAAATGAACCCAAGTAGAGGCTTAAATGTTGCAAATATATCTAAATGGTGATAGTCAAACTATAGGAACTGATTTATATGAAAATGATGCTTCCTATGCATTACATCTATGTGACTTATTAGGCGGCAAGTGTATCGCAAATCCTGCTGTGGGCGGTGCTAGTAATGAACGCATTCTTCGAACAACTAATCAAATGTTAGATGATTGTGAACGCAACAATGAATCTTATCCAGATTTTATGATCATTGGTTTTACTGAGTGGTCTCGTTATGATTGGTTTCATAACGGAAAGTATCGTTCAGCAAATGCATTGCAAGATGGACTTGGACCCGAAGAGGTCCATGCTGATGGTAATCGTCTACGCTATAAATGGCAATATCAACATTTAAGTGGCGAAAAAGCTGGCAATGGTCAAATAAATTTTTACTATAATCAAATGTACAACCTACATTGTAGATTAGAGTACCTTAAAATCCCACACTTATTTTTAAATGCTCATGCTGGTTTTTATGATGATTACGGAATAGAGCATAGAGGAAACCATCGTGCAGAGGATCTTTGTGAATTTGATTGGTACGATTGTTTTTGGAATGTTTTTGCAACAGAAGATGCATCATTTACATCTTGGGCAGGCATACGAGGATATAAAGAAACCTCTGCTGGCTGGCATTATGAGCATCAAGCACATATAGACTTTGCACAAGTACTGTATGATTACGTACAATCTAAGGATTTACTAAACAAGTACAATCCAACGTCTGCTGGTTCTTTATAAAATGCGTCTTTCTGATTTAAAAGAAGAAATAACAAGCCTGTTTAAAGAACACCCTTTATCTGATCTTCCTCATGCTATATTAGAAATGCTACTAGATTATTATAATCTTAATAGTTATGGTATGGCAACTCAAAAAATGAAAGAACTTACTAATTCTATCACAGCACAATTAAAACAAAATGGTTACACTATTTCTCACAATGGAGATATACTACAAGTAACTAAAGGCCGAGATCGATATGTTGCACATGAAGAGGAGATAATGGAGATGCTTCTCAACACATTGTTTAAAGATGGTATAGATGAAGGCATGGGCGGATCATCTGGAGGAGGCACAGCAGGTTCTGCAGGCGCCGGCGGTTCATCATTAGGCCTTCCTTACCCCTCTACATACGAAGAAGAAAACGATAAATTCAAATACAATAGTCCTGTCCAACGACAAATGTCATTAACTACTGAAGATGAGCAAGGTGAAATGTTCACTGACCATGACGTTATGCAGTTATTGATGAAAGATAAAGAATGGCCTGAAGACTTGCAAAAAGAAGTGCTACGCAAATATGCAAACTATCCCACTGAAGGCGAGAATTTTATAGATTCAGTAGAATATGAAGGCACAAAAAAAGTAGATAACTATGGCTTGTTACAAAACACAGATAACATGTTTATCTTAGCAGGGTTACCTCCGACTATTATTAAAACTATCAATGAAACATGGGGTATAAGAATAAAGCCAAGTAAGTATGCTAAGATGTCAGACTTAGAATTTAAAAAATGGATCAACACTCCTGGGTATGTATCTCAGCCTACAGTCGTTATAGACTCAGATGTTGTACTTGCAGAAGGTAAGTGGATTGCAAGTGTAATCAGAGGAGAAAAATCTAAACTGGCTCATGTACTAATACCTGGTGGACCCAAAGTTAAAAAAAATGAGCCTAAGAAATCACTACTATCGCCTAGTGGTCAGCAAAAAGAATTATCATTTGTAGAGAATAAAGAACCTATAGAAATTACACAAAGCAAAAAAGAAGACATCATAAACGCTTGGGAATACCAACAAGATGTTATAAAAATCAGCCATGGCATGCAAATACTTAGTGGTGAAAATCACGGTTATGCAGACAATGTAGCATTACTAATAGACAAAGATTTTAATATTATAGACAAAGATGATAACATTGAAGATTTATTAGACAACAATTTTGGTATCATCTTAAGTGAAGAAGATAAACTCTGGAAGAGAGATGAACTTCCACAACTTAATGCAAAAAACTTTAAAAACTCAGAGTATACAATTAAAGAACTTAAAGTTTCAATTGATAAATTAAAACCTGTACAGAATGAAAGAGTTCGAGGATTAGTTAAAAAGACAATTAAAATGTTAAAGAGCGGCAAAGAGAAGCCGATTGTTGTTGATAAGTTTGGGTATATCGTCAATGGGCATCATAGATATGATGCATATACTAAACTCGGAGTTAAGATAGTTCCTGTTCTTAAAGTAAATGCTACAATAGAAGAACTGATAGATAAATACATGTAACAGGAACGATTACAATGCTCTCAGAGAACCTTAAAATACTATTAGCAACATCATATGCCTTTGTGATTAAAGCACAAAACTTTCATTGGAATGTTGAAGGTTCTGACTTCCCACAATATCATGCATTCTTTGATGCGATAAACAATGAAGTCTATGAGAATGCTATCGACAGAACTGCGGAATACATTCGCACATTAGAAGCATACACGCCTGGATCAATCTCACGTTATGCTGAACTATCACTTATCCCAGATCAATTAAAAATTCCAAGAGCAGAATTAATGTTCCAAGAATTGTATAGAGATAATGAAATCATTATCAAACATCTTAATGAATGCTACGATGTCTCAGAAGCCGCAAAACAATACGGAATATCAAATTTCATTGCTGAACGTTTAGACGCACACAACAAACATCAATGGATGATACGAAGCACACTAAAGACATCTAGGGAGTAACCTATGATTTCTAAAGATATATATGAGTCATTGGGCGACAAAGCCTATTCTGAATTACAGAAAAAATCCAAAGACCACAAACCAAAAATGAAAACCATATGGGATAATCGTCCTTGGCCTTTACGAGGAAGTTATTCTAAGCAACAATTACTAGACTTAGGTTTTAAAAGATTCGAAGGTGGCTGGAAAGTACCTCAATCTAAGTTTGATGAATTATCAGAAATGGCACTAAGAGTATTAAAGACAGGCAAAAACAAAATACCAAAAGTAGGTGAGAAAAAGATTACTGAAATTGATGTATATGATAGACATAAACAAGTAGATGGTGAACCTGAAGAGTATACTGATAGTGATGAAGTAGAAAAGCAAGTTATGAAGTCAATGCACAAAGATGAAATTAAAAAAATGATGGCTGGCTTGACTAAAATAGAGAAGATAGTAATAATAGCACGTTTTGGGTTAGACAACGGGAAAGATTCTGATTTAATGCAAGTTGGCGACATGATCGGAAAGAGCCGAGAAAGAGTCAGGCAGATTGAAGCCAAGGCTTTGAGAAAAATGAGGACTAACGCTATGAGAAACCTCAACCCAGAACAGATTGAAGAAGGTAAAAAGTTTCCAAGAACAAGTGAGTTTTTATATAAGAAAGTTGATGCGATAGAAGAGATCAAGCAATTAGCAGGTGTCTATCAGCCAGTAGAAGAAGGTGATGGATCTATGGGTTCAAACATATCTAAGACTGCTAATGAGATATCAAATATAATGAGAGAGAAAAACATACAACCTGGTACGCCCGAGTGGTTTCAATTATGGTTCTCAAAGCCATACTTGACAGGTGAAAAACCATACGGAGAATAACATGAAAGAATTAGATTATGACGAGTTAAATCGTATTAGAGAATTGTCTGGAACATTACAAGAGTCTTGGCAAGAAAAGATGAAAGAAAGACCAATGCCATTTCCAGATGTAGAAATCTTAGATGACGAACCAGAAATGATACAAAACCCATTTAGCGGTGCTTCTATTGAACTTGATCCACAAGAGATAGCAATCTATGATGTAATCATGGGTGCAAACATGACTAAGAATTATGATCTAGTAAGAAAAGGCACAGACTGGTTTAGAAAACACAATCCAGAAGCATACATGGTATTGCTAGACTAATGAGAGCCTTTGAGTTTCTCACTGAATTAGATGTTAGATATGGTGCGAAACGTCACACCATTGGCGATGTCTATGGCAAAAAGAATCTCAAAGTTCCTACAGCAAAATACAAAGACAAAAGAACAAACAAACAAAAAGGCATCTTTAAAGAATCGATAGATTTTACAGTCACTAAATCTTATATAGATGATAAAGGTAGAACTGTAAATGACATGAGTCACTTTGGTGACAGAAAAGACGTTGACTGTTGGGTATGTGATGCATCAGGCAAGAGTCCTTACTACGATGACGTAGATTGTGACTACTGCGAAGGCAAAGGAAAACGAAACGAGTTTGTAAGTGATGCTCCTAGTATGAATGTGAGCAATAGCAACGGATTTGAAATACAAAAAATGCTTGGCTTAGAGCCTGACCATGGCGGCATAATACAAAACAAAGATTTATCTAACTTTATGCAAAGATTAATTCAATTAAAGAACTCAGACACAAGTCAATACACGGAGCCAGGATCAATGTCTGGTGGGAAAATAGGTACATATAAAGACCAAGATGGCATGGATAGAATAGGCAAAACAGGTATAACGATGTATAACATGGGTCGTTCTGATTCTCAAGTAAAAGGTTATATCGATGACTTGCTTAAAATTTTTAAATTCGCCCAAGACAATGACGCAGATGTAGGTTGGGGATAATGAGAGCCCTTGAGTTTGTCAAAGAAAGCAAACCAAACTTACCAGATGGTGGGGATTGCTTTGAATCTGCTTTGCAAGAGTTACTGCACTCTAACCCTTTCGGCAAAGAAGACGAAGACAACATGACACTAGTACATGCCGTTGTTACTGGTCAAGGTGAGATCGAAGGACTCAAGCATGGTCATGCTTGGAATGAAATTGGCGATGTAGTTATTGACAAAAGCAATGGTAGAAACATTGTAATGCGTAAAGAAGATTACTACAAAGCAGGCAACATTAATCCTAACAACACAAACGAATTCAAACGATATACAAGACAAGAAATGTCTAAGATGGTAAACAAATTTAAGACTTACGGGCCTTGGGAATTGCCAAACGGTTTGGCAGAAAACTCTTACAAGGGTGATGGATCACCTGGCATGGTCATGGGTATCGCAAGTGATGCTCGTGGTGATACTAACACATACGAAGATAGAACTGACGAATACAAACTAGACAATGAACGAGGTTTAGGCTCTACACCCAACAACTCTAACGTAGATTATATGGGCTTTAGAACAATGATGAAGCCAAGTATGTTCTTAAAATTAGCAAAGCCTTTACCAGACGGCTATAAATCAAAAGATTATCCAGAACTTGTTCAAAAGATAAAGTCAGGAGAAGGCATTGGCAGTCCATTCTTAAGTATAGAGATACCAGATGGTTGGGAAGATGAACCAGCAGATTTTTCTCGTCCAACTAAAGTAACAGGCCACGAAGGCAGACATCGTTGCAATGCTATACTAGAACTTGAAGGAGATGTTCCTGTAGAAGTTCATCTATGGGGTAGATTTACATCATCTGAATTACGCAGAAGATATATAACAGACGAGATGTTTGATGAGTTAGAAAAAGGTTTAATTAGCGAGACAGGTCAGTACATCACAAATCCATTTATATCAATCACACGCTAAGTGACTACTTCCAAAGGACACATGATAATGTTAGGCGGCATGATGGAGTCGCAAGATCCACTGTTGATGGAAAAACATGTGGAGTTGGATCAAGGCATTTGGACTAGTGTTAAACGTTCTCCAGGCGGACATCGCATGGCTACATATCTCAGAGAACAAGGCTATGATGTAGAAGTTGTTGACTTCTGGCCTGAGTGGTCAAAATATGAACTACTAAAGTTCTTTAATCAACGTGTAAGAGAAGACACACTGGTTGTTGGTATATCTTCTATGTTTCCAATCGGCAACATGGTGACATGGCAAGGTGACAAAGATAGACAAAAAGTAAAAAATATGATCCACACTATTAATTACTTAAAATCCTTTTATCCTCAACTTAAATTTATCGGTGGTTCCCAAAGTTTAAATGCAAATTTGCAATATGATTTAGATTTTTATGTCACTGGCTATGCAGAATATGCTGTTGTTGAACTATTCAAATACTTTAAGGGAGAATTTAACACTCTAAAGATAAAGAAACAATTCCATAGTGGAAAGATGTTACGCATAATAGATTGTCAGAACGATTATCCAGCATTCCCTATGCCAGATGCCGCTGTTAAGTATGAAGAAAGAGACTACATTCAACCACAAGAAGTGTTAACATTAGAACTAGCACGTGGTTGCAAATTCAAGTGCAAGTTTTGTGCTTATCCAATATTAGGAGTTAAAGGAGATTACTCAAGGTGTGGAGATAGTGTTAGAGAAGAACTACTTGAGAACTATGAAAAATGGGGAGTAACAAATTACACAGTAAGTGATGAAACGATTAATGAGACTCCTGCAAAGTTAGCCAAGTTGGCTAATGCTATCAAACAGTTACCCTTTCAACCACATTTAGCAGGTTTTATTAGAGCAGATTTACTAATTAACAAGCCAGAAACATGGCAAGACCTATGGGACATGGGTTTACGATCACACTTTTATGGCATAGAAACATTTCATCAACCTGCAGGAAAGATTGTAGGCAAAGGTGTTAACACTGACAAATTAAAAGAAGGTTTACTTAAAGTAAAAGCATGGTTCAAAGACAAAGAAGCAGGAAGAGGACAATATCGTTGTAATCTAGCAATCATTCTAGGATTACCAGAAGAAACAAGAGAAACATTCTTAGATGGAGTTAAATGGCTTCAAACTAACTTCCCACGTGACTCATACGGTATTACCATTTTATATTTGTCTGGGTCTGAGAATGTACAGACTATGCAAAACCCTTCAGTTTTTGATCGTACATGGCAAGAAGAAGGTATATTTTCAGAAATGACTGATGATGAAGTTAAAGAATATAATAAGCAAGATCCTATCATTAATGACTACATACAAAACGAATTATTTTCATCTAGTAGATTAAAGTGGTCACATGATTCAATGAATATTTGGGAAGCATACAAAATATATGATGATATTATGAATTCCGACAATCCATTGATGAATGCAAGTCCAGATGTGTTTTATTATCACAGGTTCCTTACAGTTAATAAATATACTATAGAAGATATGTATGAAGGTGGGTATGATGATGCAGACAATGACTTTGAAAGACTAAATCAAACTGACTTAGATAATCACCATCAGTTTATTAAAGACTACATACAAAAGAAACTAACGGCATAGAGATAAATACTAATATGGATAACGTTAACGAAAAATGGTCAGGCGACACAGAGATTAAATCTACCGGTAAATGGGCAGATAAAACTATTGCCGAATTGAAAAAAGCCCGTTCAGCATTAAAAGACAAGGAAGATAGAACTAAAGAAGAAACTTCTAAGTTACGTCAAATTAACTTTGCTATACGATCTAAGAAAGATTGGAAAGGCGGAGTAGACGAATCGCAAATTGATGAACATATTAAAGGTGGCCTCGACAGTTACTATCAGTTAACCAAAGCAAAAGAATTAGCAAAAGCAGACGGGCATGACTATGATAAACTTCCTGAATACCACAGAGGTGCAGATCAACCTCACAAAGAAAAGTATATGGCTTTAGCAAAAGATGATGTCAGTGAAGCAGATGGGTCAGGCTCATACGGTGGACAATCTCCACTTACATATGATACGCAACGTTCATCAAAAATGAAAGAAGATGATGAATTAAATGAAATCAAAAGACTGTCTGGTCTCGAGGAAGCATTTGCATGGGACGAAATTGACGAAGCAAAACGTAAAGAACGTACTGATGATGAAGACGATTGGGACGATGAAGACGAAGACGAAAAACCAGAAGATCCTGAAAAGGATAAAGTACAACATATCTTAATGCAAGTAAGAAAAGCAATAGATGTTGACGGCGATCATCCGATCAAATTTGCAGACGGTGCCAGTCATTCTTTCCCAACTAAAGACTTAGAAGATTTTATAACAATGTATATGGGTCTCAGACCGTTAGACAGAGAAAAACTGCAACAAGTTGCTATTATGAGCAAAGGACAGTTTGAAAAGATTCTATCGTTCTTCCAACCAGATCATCCTCTACATCAAAAAAGCATTTACGAGAAGTAAATATGAGAGCCGCTCAGGTAGCAAGTCCTTATCACTTATATGTAGCAACGGTGTTTGTAAAACAGCCGGGCTACACTGGTAATATGGACTTTACTGTGACTGCACAGACTCACTTTGAAGCAAGACAGTTAATGAAAAAAATGTATAATATTCCAGACTATAGAATCGGAAGTCTGCGTCTAGTTAAGACTGGTTAAACAGAATTATAATGCGGGCCAGCGAACTTATAGTTCCAAACATAGGCATCAACGTTGCATCAGATGGTAATATTTCATATTCTGATTTAATTATCGACAACAAGAAAAAATATGAAACAAGAAATACTAACTCGCTTAAGCCCTATATAGGAAAAAGAGTTAGTATTGTACGCACTGGACAAGGTAAAGCCGTCGCTATAGGCAGTGTAATAATAGGCGAACCTATTGAAGTAGACGAGCATAATTTTAGAAAGTATGAAAAAGATCATTTAGTTCCTGCAGGAAGCAAGTTTGATATAGTGTCAGGTGGAACTAAATTTCTATATCCAATGCGTGAGCCTCAACGATATAACACACCAAAAGATGTTGCTGGTCGTGGTATAATTAGCAGAAAACTAAAAGTTTAAGCAGGCTTACTTAATACAAAGTACTTTCTATCGTTTGAATCTTGTTTGAACGTTTCTAGTTCTAATCCAAACTCTTTAGCAAAGTTGTGAGCAACTTCAAACTTCCACTCAAACACTTCTACCCAAGGCCCGTTCTTATGTTGAATGCCTGGATTAACTCTAAAGAACATCTTACCACCTTTAGCAAGTAGTTTATTACAGTTTGCTAGTCTGACTCTGATATCTTCAAGTGAGTTAAAGTTAATAGAGCCTAATGCTATGATTGCATCAAAGTGTTCGTCAACGTTTGCGTACTCTAAGATGTCTACTTGATAGTCTGACATGTTGTTGTAAGGGTCAATGCCGATCAAGTTTGGAATGCGTTCTTTAAACTGATTGTAGCCACAGCCTACATCTAATACTGCTCTAGGGTTAAGTTTCTTAACTTCATCAACTAATGCCCAGCCTGTGTAACTGTATTTTTCTGTTATTGGTTTCCAAATCTCACCAAAAAACATAGTAGAGTATTTGATATCTAATTGATCTACGACAGATGCTATTGTTCCTTCCCAACGTATCCTTGCAGACTTTAAACTCATCGTTTCTAAGATGTCATCTTGGAACTTCTCAAACTTAACAGGCGTAATACCCATATCTTCGAATGTTGTTTGTTCATTAAGATTAGATGTTACATTATCGTACTTGGGTAAGTTCAATGCCTCTTCTAAGTTTTCTATCACTAATTTGTAAATTTTGCTGTTCATAAGTTTTTTCTGCCTGTTATTGAGAAAAGTATAAATACTTTTGAATTTATAATATTATTTATAATTTTTTTGTGTTGTGCGTATATTTTTACTACAGGTAATGATAAATACTATTGATATATCAAAATCTAATCTTTAAAGGAGAGTAACATGAAATCAAACAAAGAATTTGTTGCAGACATTGCTAAAGGCAACGAAGCATTATTCAAAGCAAGTCAGTTAAACGTTGCAGATTATTTTAACAGTATGCCTAACCAAGATGCTTTAGTAGAGCATTTTATTGGTCGTATGGTTAATGAAAGAATGAACATGGTAGAGATCAGCAATAGTATTGCTTCTATGCCTGCTGACGCAGACCCAGTTGAACTACAAAACTTATCTAAACAAGCATATGATGAAGCAATTCACTTTCGTTTAGTTAAAGAAGTTATCGAACACATCACTGGTGAAGAAGTTGACGTTGCTAAAGCAATTGCAGACGAAGAAGCAAAACCTACTGCTAAAGGCGCAAGTCTTTTAGAAAAGTACAATGCAGAATCTGATCCAGCCGCTCTTGCCGCTTATCAGTTAGTTGCAGAAGGACGTGCAGAAGCAGTTTGGAACACAATGGCAGACGTAATCGAAGATGAGTTTATCTCAACTCGTTATGCTAAAATTGCTAAAGACGAAGGCTTTCACAGCACAATCGGTGCAATGAAACTAGAAACTCTAGTTGGTGATGCTGAAACTCAAGCACGTGTTGAAGAACTTGTTTCTAACATGCGTAAAGACTTGTATGAAATCTCATGCAAAAACACTAGCCACAATGCAGAAGGACAAAAATTAGTATCAGAAGCATACGGTTGGTAAGAAGACTTATGTAATGAAGATCGGTCTTACACAGAGGATTTTACATTACAACAACACGGCGTATGATTGCTTAGAACATGGTTGGTACAACCTACTAAGTGGTCATACGTTTTTTTATATCCCTAATATTATTGAACAAGACTATAAAAAGTTAGTCAGTGATTTAGATATGGTTATCTTTACTGGTGGAGACGCCAGTCCTCATAGAGTGCTAGTAGAAACAAAAGTATTAACGCAATGTTATATACAAGACAAGCCTGTCCTAGGTGTTTGTCACGGAGCATTCTTTATAAACGAATTAGAGCAAGGTGTTAACAGTACAATAGAAAATCATTACGACACTACTCACAAAGTAATTTTAGAAGACCAAGAATACGAAGTAAATAGTTATCACACGAATCAGATAAAAGAAGTTGGTGCAGACTTAAATGCAATTGCTCATGCAGACGATGGAAGCATCGAAGCATTTAGACATAAGAAAAGAAAACTTTGGGGAATTGTTTGGCACCCTGAAAGAATGGAAGAAGCAGTGTTACCCAATGATTTAAAGGAGTTTTTACAATGAAAGGTATGACAAACGTTTTTGGAGAGTTAGACATAAAAGATCGTTGGAATCTAAAGATCATTAAAGTAGAACCACACGAAGTTAAAAGTTATACGCCAATCGGTATGGCATATGTTATGATGAGAAATGCTAGTTTTGAAGGCAAAGACATCTCGTTATCATACAAGTATGGGTGTGTCAATACCAGAGACTCTTTTGTTGTAGAATGTGAAGAAGATAGTTCTGCATGTATTGTTGATTTTCCTGGACTTAGTTTATTAGAAACTCGTCTGTTTATACAAGATTGTTTAGACATGGGTAACTTAAGTTACATGGACGGTGGTACAAACACTACTGCAATCAATCCAGGAAGACTAGGTGATCCTGTTATTAACTATGTTCATTTCCCTGCTCACATGTATCAAACATTACACACGCATCCTTCTCACAGAGTTGGACTAGTCATTAGAGGCAACGGTAAAATAGAACTAGACAATAAAGAGTTCTATGATATTAACGAAGGTGATATATTCTTTATGCGTAGAAACTGTTTACATAACTTTATATGTGAAGATGAAGACGTAATTGTGTTTGTATGGTCTCCAGACAGTGGCACAGGTCCTACTGATGAAGTCAACCCATTAAAGATCAGGACTTATGTTGGACAGCAACGATATCACAAATAAGAAACTCTTAATCATCACAGGACCTCAAGGTTCTGGTAATCATCTGTTTAGTAGACTGTTTAGTTTACATGATGACGTGGGTGGCTGGAAAGAATTAAATGACAAATACTGGGTACCTAGTGATGAAGAAACATTTGCTGAGTATTGGGTCTATCCAGAACGTTTAAAAGACTTTGACTTCAGTGAACATGACTATTGGGTAGCAAATGTCAGTTGTCCTTTCATGTATGATGGTG
>Ga0206131_10001086_pt1 | contig 36046 bp, 37 predicted proteins | sample Helgoland_Spring_FD_148636 | JGI IMG/M metagenome (GOLD analysis project Ga0206131, IMG submission 148636) | Pelagic subsurface seawater microbial communities from Kabeltonne, Helgoland, North Sea - Helgoland_Spring_Bloom_20160517_1 | ecosystem: Environmental > Aquatic > Marine > Epipelagic ... | reverse complement strand
TATTTTCAATTTATTTTTTTACTAAAAAGAAAAATAAAGTACTTTAAGTGTGTTTACTTAAAATAGTTTAGTCTATAATCAAACCTAGCCAATGTATTGGCTGGAGTAATATAAACAAAACTACAACAATTGTTACTTCAAAACCTAAAATTACTGTACTATTAAATATTCTTCTTTGCAAAAGCAATACACTTATCTTAAGTGAGTACACTTGAAATTTTTAACTATTAAAAAAACACAAGCTTTAGGATTCAACTTTACACCTTAAAATAAAATTAAAGCTATGAAAAAGGTTGGATTCGAACCAACGACGGAATAATCCAGCAGATTTACAATCTGTCGCTTTAACCACTCAGCCACTTTTTCAATAAGTATCAAATTTTCAAACAAATCAACTAAACTATCAAAGTTTAGTTTTCAACTGAAAATTTAATACTTATAAAAATTAAAAAAGTTTATAGTTATTAATAGTTAATTTTTTAATAAATAATTTTGATCTATTGAGATATTTCCTCGTACTCGGTAGTAAATAATAATAATAGCTAAACCTACCGCAGACTCAGAAGCCGCAACAGTCAAAATAAATAATGCAAAAAGTTGTCCAAATAAATCATCAAAGTATACTGAAAATACAATAAAATTTAAATTTAAACTTAATAACATTAACTCAATACACATTAAAATAATAAGAATACTTCTACGATTAAATACAATCCCAAGCATTCCAATTACATATAAAAAGATATTAATTGTAAGTTGTCTTAAAAACATAAAAAATAATAAAAAAATACTATGTATAAAATAAAATTTAGTACTTATAAACTGAAACCCTTACAGGTCTTACATTTTAAGCCTATCAACGTAATAGTCTATTACGATATTCGAAAATTTGTATAAATGAAGACTTCCTATTTATATGCTTTCAACAGTTATCCTTTATAAACTTAGCTACTCGGCGCTGCATTTGATAATACAACCGATACACCAGAGGTTTACTAAATCCGGTCCTCTCGTACTAGGATCTAAACATTACAATTTTCTACTCTTATAGCAGATAGGGACCAAACTGTCTCACGACGTTCTAAACCCAGCTCACGTACCACTTTAATCGGCGAACAGCCGAACCCTTGGAACCTACTTCAGCTCCAGGATGTGACGAGCCGACATCGAGGTGCCAAACGGTCTCGTCGATATGAACTCTCAGAAACCATCAGCCTGTTATCCCCGGCGTACCTTTTATCCGTTGAGCGATGATCTTTCCACACAGAATCACCGGATCACTATGGCCGACGTTAATCCCTGTTCGATCTGTTAATCTTACAGTCAAGCAATTTTATGCCATTACACTCTACAATATAAAATATTTGAAATTGCCTTTGCGCGCCTCCGTTACTCTTTAGGAGGCGACCGCCCCAGTCAAACTACCTCTCTCAAGCTGTCTTCAAAAGAATTAAGTAAAATATCTGATCTAGGATGGTATTTCACTGGTGTTATTACAACTCCCATCTATTCTACACAAGAAAAAATATTTTACAACTTAAAATTATAGTAAAGGTGCACGGGGTCTTTCCGTCTAACTATAAGAAGCCCGCATCTTCACGGGCATTTCAATTTCACTAAGCCTACGCTGGAGACAGCGAAGAAGTCGTTACGCCATTCATGCAGGTCGGAACTTACCCGACAAGGAATTTTGCTACCTTTGGACCGTCAGAGTTACAGCCGCCGTTTACTGGGGCTTAATTTCGATGCCATAGCATCTCCACATCACTTTCCAGCACCGGGCAGGCGTCATTCCCTATACGTCTTCTTTCGAATTTGCAGAGAATTGTGTTTTTATTAAACAGTCGCTTCTCCCATTTTTGTGACAACTATAAAAGGTTGCCCTTCTATAGTCACTCTTTCTCCCGAAGTTACAGAGTTAATTTGCCGAGTTCCTTCAGCGCAGTTATCTTAAACGCCTTAATATGCTCTATCCATCTACCTGCGTCGGTTTAGGCACGGTATTATTATAAATGCTATTTCCAGAAAAAAATAAAATACTAAATTAAATCATTAAAATGTTAATATTTTTCTTCTTTTGTCACAATTTATAAACCCATCAACTTATACTTTTGTAATTTGTCTTAGGGGCCGTTTTTTATTAAAATAACCTTAGATTTTCGGCGACAACATTTGTATGTTGTTTGTGTTACTAATGCCAGTATATACACTTCTGATACCTCCAATTATTCTTAAGAATAATTTTCATAAGTTTACAGAACGTTCTGCTACCTTAAATAATACTACTTCGGGTGTTAATTTTAGTCTCTATACATCTTAGAGGCAAAAAAACTCGGTCAATGAGCTGTTACGCTTTCTTAAAAAGATGGCTGCTTCCAAGCCTACTTTATGACTGTCTTAATTTTTTCACAATCTTATCACTTAATTAACAATTAAAGCCCTTATTAAGTATTCTGGGCTGTTTCCCTCTCGACTATAAACCTTAGCGCCTATAGTCTGACTCCACAAAAAATTTTAAGCGTATTCGGAGTTTTTTAAAACTAAGTAGGATATTAAATCCCCCGCATTCTAAAAGTGCTCTACCCCACTTAAACGTATTTGCAGGCTATACTAAAATATATTTCGCAGAAAATCGGCTATCCCTAAGTTTGATTAGCCTTTCACTCCTAATCACAAGTCATCCAAATCTTTTGCCACAGATATTGGTTCGGCCCTCCATCCCATATTACTACGAAGACTTCAGCCTGCTCATGATTAGATCACTTAGCTTCGGATCTTATACTTTTGACTAAAACGCTTTTTAAAGCTTGAGTTATCTACGTCTTCTAATTAATTAGACTTGCCAAAAATATAAACTCACTGGCCCATTATGCAAAAGGTACGCTGTTACTTTAAAAAAGCTCCAACAGATTATATGCATTCAATTTTAAAATTTTCAAAAATTTTTCACCTTTCCCTCACGGTACTAGTTCACTATCGATCATTAAAAGTTATTAGACTTTAGGGTAGATCCTAAAAATGCAACAAATTTATCATAATTCGTTGTTTTTTAAAAAAACTTTTTTTTATCTACAGGGCTAAAACCTTCTTTGGCAGATTCAATTAAAAAAAGAGTTTTTAAGTCTTAAACCACATTCGCTCGCCACTACTAATGGTCTCTCGTTTGATTTTTTTCTTGAGTTACTAAAATGTATTACTTCACTCAATTTTTAAACTCAAATAGTTGAATTTCTTCAAAAAATAATAAAGTGTCAAAAGATAACTTCACACTTTCTTTTCGCAATTCACGATTTTATGCTTTTAATGTCAAGGTAGCCCTTGAATGCATTACAATAAAAAAATAACCAATCTAAACGATTGTATAAAACTTCGTTTCCCGTGTTAACAGTATCTAAAGTTTAGAGTATGATAACCTGTATATATAAATAAAAGAATACGTTAAAACATACTAAAAAGAGGTATAATAAAATGCTCACTATTGGACTTGAACCAACACCTTTGAAAAAAGAACAAATTTTAAATCTGTCGCGTCTACCAATTCCGCCAAGAAAGCTTATTTTTTCTTAAAAAATTACGCTGAAAAAATCATAAAGTAATATAAAAAATTTAATTATGAATTCAATATATAAATAAACCCAAAAATTAATAAAATTAATAAAACTTTGGACAATATAGGGAGAGAAGAAAAAAAAATAATCTAATTGCATTGCAAGAAAAGGGTGATTAAAAATGATAAAACACCCTAAACAAAAATAAAAAGTAAATGATATATAATCAAAAATTATAGGCATCTTTTTTAGAAATAAAGACTTCATAATTACATTTATTTATTTTTTGAAAAAAATGGGCGGACGATGGGATTCGAACCCACGATCCTCAAAATCACAATTTGATACTTTAACCACTAAGCAACGGCCGCCTTTAAAAGAGTAGTATATCTTATTAGAAAGTACAAAAGGAGTCGGTGGGATTCGAACCCACGATGTATTTCTACATAACAGCTTTCAAAACTGACGCTTTAAACCACTCAGCCACGAATCCTAAAAGGGTTTAATAAAAGGGAAATGTTCCCTAAAATAATAAAGGATAAAATTTAAAACTTAAAAATTCTAATAAAATATTATAAAATATTTTATAGGAATAAAATTAAGAAAGAAATCATTAATGCGAATAGAGCAATCGCTTCAGTTAATGCGAATCCTAAAATTGCGAATCTAAATAGATCGTCTTTAATAGAAGGATTTCTTGCAAAAGATAGTAATAATGCAGCGAAAATAAATCCGATACCAATACCAGCTCCAGCTAAACCAGAAGTCGAAAGTCCTGCACCTAATTTTTGAGCTGCTTGAACTAACATAAAAATATAATAAAAATAAAAAGTTTACAAAGAAAAGTTTACGAATTTTTTAATATAAAATTAAAAAACTGTGTTAATTTTTTATAAATTAACAAAATTGAATTAAAATAAAAATAATTTAATGCAGATTTAACGAATCATTTAAATAAATACAAGTTAAAATGCTAAAAACGAATGCTTGAATTAATGCTACTCCTAACTCTAATACAAATAATGGAATTAAAATTAACATAGGAATATAATGCATTAAAAACAAGATTCCTGTTGCACCAGATAAGCTTCAAGCAAAACCTGCAATTACTTTTAAAAGAGTGTGACCTGCCATCATATTTGCAAATAATCGGATTGAAAGACTAATTGGTCTAAATATGAAAGAAATTAATTCAATAGGAACAAGTAATAAAGCTAATACAAATGAAGTTCCTCCCGGTAAGAATAAAGAAAAAAATTCCATACCATGAGTACGAACACAAATAATATTAATACCGATAAACATGAATAATGCTAAAGCAAAAGTCACAATTAAATGACTTGTTAAAGTAAAACTATAAGGAACAAGTCCAATTAAGTTTAACATTAATATATAAACAAAGATAGTAAACACAAAAGGGAAAAAATTTTGACCTCTTTGTGAAGCAACGTTATCTGAAATCATTGATAAGATTAACTTAAAAAATGCTTCAATAATAATTTGTCATCTATGTGGAATAATATAAAAACTTGAATTTTCAGCTTTAGTACTGAAAATAAATAAATAAGAAACAAAAAAGAAAATTAAACTTAACACTACCACTTCATTAGTAATACTAAAATCTAAAATTCCCATTTTGAATGAAATTATTGGAATAATTTCAAATTGTTCTAAAGGAGTGTAAAACATCATAAAAAAGGAAAATATGTCTTAAAAAAATTAAGAACCTCACCAATATATACTAACAAAAAGGAATAACCATACAACATCAACGAAATGTCAATATCACGCTGCTGCTTCAAAACCAAAATGATGTTCTCTAGTAAAATGATTAATATATAATCTATAAAGACATACAGTTAAAAAGCAAGTACCTACAAAAACGTGGAATCCATGAAAACCTGTAGTTAAAAAAAAACAGGCTCCATAAACAGAATCCGAAATTCCAAAAGGTGCAGTCATATACTCAATTTCTTGAAGTTTAGTAAAAATTACAGCTAAAATAATAGTTGCTACTAATCCTAAAACAGCAGGTCCTTTAGCACCATTTACAATAGCATGGTGTGCTACAGTAATAGTACATCCTGAAGTTAACAGAATGATAGTGTTTAATAAAGGAACTTTTCATGCATCTAGAATCACTAAATAAGCTGGTGGTCAAACACCTCCAACAGCAATGCTTGGATTAAAACTTGAATGAAAAAAACCTCAAAAAAAAGCAAAGAAAAACATTATTTCCGATACAATAAAAAGAAGCATTCCCATACGTAAACCTTTTTGAACAATAGCTGTATGTTGACCTTCATAAGTCGCTTCACGAATTACATCACGTCACCAAACAGTCATCATAAATAAGATCATACATAGTCCATAAGACACTAAACTAGCACCTCCAGCATAACCATGCATATATAAAACACCCCCGAATGTTAACATTAATGCTCCAAATGCAGAGATTAATGGCCAAGGGCTTGGATCTACTAAATGAAATCCATGAGTTTGATTATTACGAATTTTTGCCATAAGAAAAGAATTTTAATTAAATTTTTTCACAATAGGCCCAGGTAGATTCGAACTACCGACTTTACGCTTATCAGGCGTATACTCTAACCCCTGAGTTATGAGCCTTGTAATAATGAACCAAAAATAAAAAAGCGTGTAGAAGTTTTAGAACGAAATGATTTTAAAACTAAAAATTGGCCTTGTTTATTTATAAAAAGTACTTTACGAAAAATAGTATTATTTTTTTTTTGAATCATAAAATTTATCAACGATAATATATATTAGAACGATTTGAAAAAGCTTGAGTTTGATTGTTTTTTTTTAATTCTAAAGAATGACAAGGCTTATTAGCTAAAACACAAAGAATTTCTGATGCTAATTTTTGTGATAAAGAAACTTTACGTTTATCTTTAAGAACAGCTTCTTTTAACCATTTTATTGTTAAATAAACTCTACGTTTTGGATTAATAATAAAAGGTACAAAATGTGAACGTTTTTTAGTACTAATTTTTCGCACTTCAACGACTGTAAATAGACGGTAAAATAACGATCCAATTAAAATAGAAAGAGGTTTATTGGTTTCTTTTTGGATAATAAAAAATGTTTCATCCAATATTTTTTTTGCTTTAACTTTATTACCCTTTTTAACAAAAAATCCTAAAATTAAATCATAAAAAGATTTATCAATTTTATTGTATTTACTCATAAAAAATGTATTATTTATTTAGGTTTTTTAGTTCCATAACGTGAACGAGCACACTTTCTAGATTTTACACCTTGTAAATCATATTTACCACGAATTAAACGATATTTAACTCCCGGTAAATCTGGTGTACGACCTCCTCGCATTAAAGCAACAGAATATTCTTGTAAATTATGACCTTCACCCGGAATATAAACATCAATTGAAACTTTTTTTTTTAATTTTAATTTCGCAACTTTTCGATTAGCAGAGTTAGGTTTTTTTGGTGCTCGAATAAAAACACGAACACAAACTCCTTTTTTTTGAGGATTCTTTTCTAAAGCAGGTGTTTTAGATTTTCAAGTTTTTGCAACTCTTTTTTTTTTTTTACACAATTGATTAATTGTTAACATAGATAAAATAAAAGCTCTCCAGGTTGGATTTGAACCAACGACCTAATAGTTAACAGCCATTCGCTCTACCGCTAAGCTACTGAAGATTTAATTAAGAAATAATACCAGAAGATAAAGAAATAAATTTCATTAAATTGTTACTTCTAAAGTTTTTTGGTAAAGAACCAAAAATTCGAGTACCAACAAGTTTATCTTGTTTTGTTAATAAAATAACAGAATTATTTAAAAAACAAATGTTGTCATTATTAAAATATTTTAATTTTGTTTTGGTACGAACAACAACTGCTTTAAAAAGCTCCCCTTTTTTTACTCGTGATGAAGCTTTTCTTCGTGAACGAAGTTTTTTAACTGAAACAAGAATAGTATCTCCTACAGCAGCATAACGACGTCTATAGCCATTTAAAACTTTTAAGCATTGTACTTTTTTAGCACCTGAATTATCAATAACATTTAAATAAGTTCCCATTTGAACCATAAATTTTTTAAAAATCTTTTATTAAAACGAGAAAGACGGGACTCGAACCCGCGACTCTTAGCGTGACAGGCTAATACTCTAACCACTGAGCTACTTTCTCAAAAAAAATTAGGTAACAGCGGACTCGAACCACTAACTTTCTCGTTGTAAGCGAGATACTCTACCAATTAAGTTAGTTACCTAAAATTTTAAAATTACCAAACTGCTTTTTTATATCCTGGAATTAACCCAAAACTTAAAGCATTTCTTAAGTATCTGCGTGAAAGTTTAAAAGAACTTAAAACAGATTTGGATGTATTAGTTTGCACACATCTATTATGCAAACGTGATTGAAATCGTATATTAGTTCGATTTTTGTTTTTTTGTTTCAAAAAACTTGAAACTAAGTTTTTATGATTTAACAAAGGAGTATTTAATAAATTTATAAAAACAAACTTATTTAATTTTAAAATTTTTTCATTCTTAGAAAAATTTTTTCTTGTTTTATTATTTTTATTTTTTAAATATAACATATTTTTAATCTCACTCTAAAGCACCAATTTCTCACGCATAAATAAATCCTACTAATAATTCAATAATAAAATCTAACATACCTCAAAAACCTTCAATTGATATATAACTTAAAGAAACACATCAAGGGAAAAAATAAACTGCTTCTAAATCAAAAATAATAAATAAGATAGCAACTAAATAAAAACGAACATCAAAAACATTACGAGCATCTTCGTATGGATCAAAACCACATTCATATGCGGATAATTTTTCAGAATCTGGATTACTAGCACTAAATCTTAACGATAAAAAAAAAATAAGCGAAGATAAAAAACAACTAAAAAGAAAAAAAATTCCGATTTTAGAAAATTCTGTATAAAAAAGAGTCATAAATCTTTTATTTTATTAATATAAATTTAACGAATTAAATTACTAAATTTTATTCCAGCCGCACGTTCCCGTACGACTACCTTGTTACGACTTCATCCCGGTTACAAATCCCATAATAAGTATTTTTCGCAATAATTTGTAAAATTTATAAAACATTTAGAATTTATAATAAACAAAGAATGTAAAAATAATTTCAAACAAGACTTACTCCCGGCATGTGACGGGCGGTGTGTGCAAGGTCTAAGTAAAAATTCACCGTAGCGTGCTGATCTACGATTACTTGTGATTCCAACTTCATATAGGCGAATTGCAGCCTATAATCCGAATACGATATTTTTTCAAGATTAGCTCCAAATTACTTTATTGCAAAACTTTTTGTTAATATCATTGTAGCACGTGTGTAGCCCAGTTCATAAGGGCCATAAGGACTTGACGTCATTCTCACCTTCCTCCGGTATATCACCGGCAGTATAATAAAAGTGGTATTTTAATAATAATTAAAAAAATGTACCAATATAAAATAAGAGTTGCGCTCGTTAAAGGACTGAACCAAACACCTCACGGCACGAGCTGACGACAGCCATGCAACACCTGTAAATTTTTGTTAATAGCAATATAATTGCAAACTAAAAAATAAATTAAAATTTTTTAATAAAAAATATTCAAGAACTGGTAAGGTTTCGCGCGTATTATCGCATTAAACCACATGCTCCACCACTTGTGTAGACCCCCGTCAATTCCTTTGAGTTCCAATCTTGCGATCGTACTCCTCAGGCGGAATGCTTAACGTGTTAACTGTTTGCCAGAATAAAAATCCCAACAATAGCATTCATCTTTGACAGCGTAGACTACCAGGGTATCTAATCCTGTTTGCTCCCTACGCTTTCGTTCCTCAACGTCAGTAATAACCCAGATAACCGCCTTCGCCACTGACATTCCTTTATAAATCTTTGGATTTTACCCCTATAATATAAAATTCTGTTATCCTCTATTAAACTCTAGTAAAAGTGTATTGTACGCATTTTTAAGCTACTAACTTAATATTTTACATAAAACAACAGATACCGTCTACGAACACTTTACGCCCAGTAATTCCGGATAACGCTCGCCCCCTTCGTATTACCGCGGCTGCTGGCACGAAGTTAGCCGGGACTTCTTCTCTGATTAACGTCATTATCTTCATCAGTGAAAGAACTTTAAAACCGATTAATAATAAATTAAAAATCTTTTGTGCTTATCATCATTCACGCAGCATTACTGGATCAGGCTTTCGCCCATTGTCCAAAATTCCTCACTGCTGGCTAAAAAGCCTGGGCCTTATCTCAGTCCCAGTGTGGCTGACCGTCCTCTCAGACCAGCTAAGGATCATCGGCTTGGTGAGCTTTTACCTCACCAACTACCTAATCCTGCACAAGCTTATCCTAAAGCAGTATTTAACTTTTTGATATCTAGTATTACCACTGCAAAACATTCTTTATTAAAAAATTAATAAATATGGTTATCCCAAGACTTTAGGGCAAATTCTTATGTATTACTCACCTGTACGCCATGGTTTTTATACCATTCGACTAGCATGTGTAAAGTATGCTGCAAGCGTTCATCCTGAGCCAGGATCAAACTCACTTTAAAAAAACAGTTCTTTTAATTAAAACTGAATAAAGGTATCAATAAAAAACAACTTATTCAGCTAAAAAATAAATATAAATTTATCTTGGAATATGTGTTGATAAAATAACATCATATGTTGAGTTTACAGCAACAGATGATTCTGAAGTTGCAAAAGCATTTGATAATTTTTTACGAAATTTAAATACTTCTGCAATGCGACTTACATAAAAACGCAGAATAAAAAAATAAAATACAAAAAACCCTGACAAGCTTCAAAAAACTTGCGCAGAAAATGAATAAAAATCAAATTGAGGCATAATTAAATTGTATACGTATATATAATATTTTGGTAGAAACAAAAAAATATTACATAAATAATTTAAGAAATTAAAAATCTTAAAAATTAGCCTAGATAGGATTCGAACCTATGACCTTTGGGATATGAGCCCAACGAGCTGACCACTGCTCTACCAGACAAAAAAGTGAAAGAAGTGGGATTCGAACCCACGATGTATTTCTACATTTTGATTTAGCAAACCAACGCTTTTAGCCACTCAGCCACCCTTTCGTAAAAAAAGGAAGTTATTATTTAAAAATACGTAAACCTTTATTTTTTTTACGCTTAAGTTTAGGTGGTCTACAACCATTAAAACATTTTTTTGGTTTTATGTCAAAAAAAAGTTTAGAAACTTTAGCATTTTTTAAATTATAAAAAACTTGATTTAAAACAAAACGTCTTAAACGTAAAGGACCTGAAAATTTAAAAACAATATTTTGATTTTCCAAAAATTTTTTTGAATTTTGAAAAAAAGTATCTAAAACAATTTTACTACTAAATTTTAATAATTTTTTTGAACAAGCAATATTACATTTACCTGAAGATAATTGAACAATAGTTTTTAAATCTTTAAAATTAACAAGGGTACAAAATACATTATTGCTAGTAATTTTAATAGATAATCTATAATTTCATTCTTTTTCAATTGATGAACTTAAGTTTTTAAAAGAAAAAAAACGATCAAAATTTGCAGAAAATTGTAATAGATTTAAATTAGATTTTAAATTTTTTTTCTTTTGAATTTTTGGATTAAAAATTTTTTTAGTAATAGCCATAAATTATTTAATTTTTTTTACTGTTTTTGCATTAGTATGAGTGCGCTGACCACGACACGGATATCTTAATTTATGCCTATCACCTCTATAAGATTTAATCTGTTTTTGAAAAGATATATCTTCAAATTTCTGTTTTTTCAAATTAACATTCAGAGTAAAAGATGAAAAATACAGCTCTTGTTTCTTTTTTTGATCTTTTTTTGAAAATTTTAATGGTTTGTTTAGATTAAAACCTATTGTTTTTTTACAAGAATTAATTAAAGAAGACCCAACACCAAAGTTTTGTTTTTTAAAAATTAATAAATTATCTGACATAAAATAAATTAAAGATATAATAAAATAAAGAATATAAAATTAATATAAACTAGTATATGTAGATATAGGTTATTATATAGATTACTTAAGGATTAACTTTTATACTCCAAAATTTCTATGATTTATTTTATCTAAAAAAGTATTAGTTTTAATAACGATATTCAAACTAAAAAAATTAAATTTAAATATATGTTGATATATTAAATTAACTATTTATATATATATACAATACTATAAGATTAATAAACATTTTCACCTATAAAAGTTAATCCTTAAGTAATATTAACTATTAACCTATATCTACATATAGTGATTGAATTAGTTACTAATATTTAAATTATCGGGGTGGTGGAATTGGCAGACACGTTAGGTTTAGGTTCTAATTTTTTCGGAATTAAGGGTTCAAGTCCCTTCTTCGATATTTTTTTGTTTCAAAATTTTTAAAGTATATAGCTCAGAGGTAGAGCAATGGACTTTTAATCCACTAGTCCCGAGTTCGATTCTCGGTATACTTAACGTTTTGGTTCTGTTCATTTTGTTTAAGCACTCTTAGCTCAATTGGATAGAGCAATAGCCTTCTAAGCTGTCTGTTACAGGTTCAAGTCCTGTAGAGTGCAACTTGTCTGAATAGCTCAGGGGTAGAGCAACGGATTGAAAATCCGTGTGTCAGTGGTTCAAATCCACTTTTGGACATATCTTTTTAATTTTTTTATGAATAATGTGTTAATTAATTTACTTATAAATATAAAAAATACTTCTATTGCAGGAAAAGAGTTTTTTTATGTTCCATATAATAAATTATGTTTAAAAATGTTAAATCTTCTTTATGATGAAGGTTTAATTCAATCATTTAAAGTTATTGATTCTTTATCTGATAATCCTCGAATTAAAATTGTATTACGTTATAATTTTGGTAAATCTATTGTTCGTAATTTAAGTCTTATTTCTCGTCCATCAGATTTAAGATATCTAAAATTAAAGGATCTTTATAAAGTAAAAGAAGATAAAAAAATTGTTGTTTTATCAACTTCACGTGGTTTTTTAACTGGTTTAAATTGTAAACGTTTTAAAATAGGTGGAAAAATTTTATTTACTTGTTAAATTATTATGAGTCCAATTGTTCAAAAAAAATTAAAAATGTCATTATTTTCTCAAATAGTGTTTTTTAATGTAAAGAATCAAAAATTTATTAAATTAAAAGTTATCTCTGGTAAAGAATTATTTTTACGTTTACCTTTTTATGTTGTAATTAAAAAATCAAAAGATTTTCTTTCTATTAGTTTATTTGAAAATTCTATGTTATATCAAAAATTATTTACTAATTTTTGTTCTTCTATTGAAAATTTTTTAAATTTTGAAAGTAAAATTTATCGTAAAACTTTGATTTTAAAAGGAGCGGGTTACTCAAGTAATCTTTCAGAATGCGGCTCTAAAATTATTTTTAATTTAGGCTTTAGTCATTTAATAACTGTTGATTTCGCAAATAAGGATATAAAATTATCTTCTAAAAAAAATTCAATCGTAATAGAAGGTACAGATAAAGTTTTAGTTGGAGATTTTGCAAATCAAATTCGAAATTTAAAATTACCTGATTCATATAAAGGAAAAGGTTTTTGGTATAAAAATGAGGTAAGAGTCTTAAAAGAAATAAAAAAATCATAAATATGCAAAAAAATATTGAAAGTGCTTTATTTAAAAGTTTACTAAAATCCGATTTTTTAGTTTTTAAAAACGGTAAAACAGTATCACACCTTGATGCAGTTTCAACTTTAAAAAGTTTGAAACAATTTATTAGATTAATACAATTTATTTCTAATTCAAAAGATAAAAGTTTACTTATTGATATACATAATACTCAATTAAATTCAATATTAACAAATTTTAATAAAAAGTATCCTATTGATTTAAATATTGAAAGTAATGATTCAAAAAAGGTAAGTTTTACTTCAAAAGATGCGGAATTACTTCTACTTTTTGATTCTTTAAAATATGATCAAATTGCATTATCTAAGAAATTACTACGTAATAAAAATTATTTAGTTCAACGTTTAAATAATAAATTTGAATTAAATTCAATTTTTACTTATAAAATTTTAAATAATTTAGACGATTTTAAAAAACTTATTTTTTTATTATCTATAATTCGTCAAGTCGCTAATAAAAATAAAAAATGAGAAAAATAACTAAATATAAAAAACTAAGCTTTTATAATAAATCGCGTTCAAATCATTCATTTTTATCGGAATTACCAAAAAAAATTTATTCATTTAAAAAAACAAAATGAAAAATTTTACAATCCTTTGGAAAAGAAACTAATCGAAAACTTTTTATCAATAATTTAATTATTAAATTAAAGTCTCAAAAAAAAGAATGGTCTCAATTAAGATCTTATTATAAAGATGGTTTATTTGTAAAGAATAATTTAAACAATTATTTTGATAATTCTTTTAAAAGCTCGTTTTGAAAAAAAAATTTAAAAAATAAAAAATCGTTAAATAAAAAATTTTTATTTTTATCTTGCTTAGTTCTACCTGAATTTCGTTTAGATATTTTACTTTGACGATTACAATTTTTTAAAAGTCCTTTTCAAGCACGTCAAAGTATTGTAAACAATGAAGTTTTTATTAATAACAAAAAAGTTTATGGTAATTCTATCTTAAAAAAAGGAGATGTGATAAGTTTTTCAGAAACAAAAAAAATTGCTTTATCAGATTCTAATTTTAAATTATTGCCGTATGTTGAAGTTGATTATTATACTAAAAATATTGTGGTTTTAATGAATTGACAAGATTTAAAAATCGAAGATTGTTATTATTTTATTAATGAATCTTTTGATCTAAAAAAATTTAAAAGTTTTATAAATTTTTAATTGCGGGTATATATTAATGGTAGATGATCTGCCTTCCAAGCAGATGGTATGAGTTCGAATCTCATTGTCCGCAAATTTCAATAAAAAAAACAGGGGGTATAACTCAATTGGTAGAGTGTCTGCTTTGCAAGCATAAAGTTATCGGTTCGAGTCCGTTTGCTTCCATAAAAAATTAAACGTAATAGCTCAATGGTAGAGCACCGGAATCATAATCCGTTGGTTGTGGGTTCGAGTCCCGCTTTCGTTATAATTTAACCCGGAATGTAGCGCAGTTGGTAGCGCGTCTGTTTTGGGAATAGAAGGTCGAGTGTTCAAGTCACTCCATTCCGATATAGTTAATTAAAATATTATGGAGCTTATTCATTTTTTGCTAGGTATTATTGTTTGTACTACCGGTTTATTTGTTTTTTTAGCCGAAAATCCAGTACATTCAGTTTTATTCTTAATTTTAACTTTTTTTAATTCATCTGCTATTTTACTTTTATTAAATGCAGAGTTTTTAGCTTTAATATTCATTATTGTTTATGTAGGGGCTATTGCTGTTTTATTTCTCTTTGTAGTAATGATGTTAAATATTAAAGTAGCTACAGCAAGTAATACTTTTAAACCTTTAGCTTTTTTAGGTAGTATCTTTTTAATTATTCAATTATTTCTTTTTTTAGAAAAAAGTTTTACTTCTTGAGAATTTCAATCAGGAGATTTTTTTCAAGATTCTGGTTTAATTTTTGATACTACTAGTAATATTGAAGTTTTAGGACAAACTCTTTATAATTCATTTATAATTCCGTTTTTATTAGCTGGTCTAATTTTATTAGTAGCTATGATTGGTGCTATAAATTTAACTTTAAATTTTAGTAGTCAACGAAAAAGTGAGATCTCTTTTAGACAGTTAGCACGTTCTGATAAGTTCTTATCTTTTTTTAAATAAAAATTTATTTTATTTTGTTTTCTTCTTTTTCCATATTTTTTATTTTAATTTTTTATTCTTATAATTTATGTCAATTTTTAATAATATTTACAATTTTTCATCAAGATGATTGTTTTCAACAAATCACAAAGATATTGGAATTTTATATTTAGTTTTTGGTGCATTTTCAGGAGTTTTAGGGACTACCATGTCTATTTTAATTAGAATGGAATTGTCACATCCAGGTAATCAAATTTTACTAGGGAATCATCAATTATATAACGTTTTAGTTACTGGACACGCTATTTTAATGATTTTTTTCATGGTAATGCCAATTTTAATTGGAGGTTTTGGTAATTTTTTTGTTCCTTTAATGATTGGAGCTCCAGATATGGCTTTTCCAAGAATGAATAATATTAGTTTTTGGTTATTACCACCTTCTTTATTTTTAATTCTATCATCAACTCTTGTAGAAGCAGGAGCTGGTACAGGTTGAACTCTTTATCCACCTTTAAGTGCAGCACAAGCACATTCAGGACCATCAGTAGATTTAGCAATTTTTAGTCTCCATCTTTCTGGAGCAGCTTCAATTTTAGGTGCTGTTAATTTTATTACCACCATCTTTAATATGAGATCTCCTGGTATGACTATGCATAGATTACCTCTTTATGTTTGAGCAGTTTTAGTAACTTCATTTTTACTATTACTATCATTACCTGTTTTAGGTGGTGCAATTACAATGCTTTTAACAGATCGTAATTTTAACACTTCATTTTTTGATCCAGCAGGAGGAGGAGATCCTATTTTATTCCAACATTTATTTTGGTTTTTTGGACACCCTGAAGTTTATATTTTAATTTTACCAGGTTTTGGTATGATTAGTCATATTGTTTCATCATATTCAAGAAAACCAACATTTGGTTACTTAGGAATGGTTTATGCAATGGTTTCTATTGGAATTTTAGGATTTATTGTATGAGCGCATCATATGTTTACTGTTGGTTTAGATGTTGATACTCGTGCATATTTTACTGCTGCAACAATGATTATTGCTGTACCGACTGGTATTAAAATTTTTAGTTGAATCGCAACAATGTGAGGAGGATCGCTTTCTTTTGAAACTCCGATGTTATTTGCTTTAGGATTTATTTTTTTATTTACTTTAGGAGGTTTAACTGGTATTATTCTATCTAATTCATCTATTAATGCTGTTATGCATGATACTTATTACGTAGTAGCACATTTTCATTATGTTCTATCAATGGGAGCAGTATTTGCTATTTTTGCAGGTTGATACTATTGAATTGGTAAAATGACTGGTCTACAATACCCAGAAAATTTAGCTAAAATTCATTTTTGGATGTTCTTTGTTGGAGTAAATTTAACTTTTTTCCCAATGCATTTTCTTGGATTAGCTGGAATGCCTAGAAGAATTCCAGATTATCCAGATGCGTTTGCAGGTTGAAATTCAATTGCTTCTTTAGGTTCATATATTTCGGCTGTTTCTGCTTTATTATTCTTTTTTATTGTTTTTGAAACTTTAACTGGAAATAAAAAAGTAAAGAACGCAGCACGTCCTTATTAATTTCTTAATTGAAAAAAAATATTAACTTTTCAGTTGAAAAGTTAACATCTTTTTTCATAAAGGTTTAATTTTTTATCAAAAAATTTATTAGGTTCAAATCCTAAAAACCTTAAAAATAAGTTGGTTTTATAACTTATTTAAACTTTTTTAATCATTATGTTTCAATTTTTAATTACAGTTTTATTTTTAATTTTAAAAATTCTTGTAATTATTGTTCCTTTACTGATTTCTGTAGCTTATTTTACATTAGCAGAGCGTAAAATTTTAGGTGCAATTCAACGACGTAGAGGTCCAAATGTTATTGGAGTTTTTGGATTATTACAACCCCTTTCAGATGGTTTAAAACTTTTTGTTAAAGAAGCTATTTTCCCAAGTAATGCTAATAAATTTATTTTTCAAGCATCGCCGGTAGTTACTTTTTTAGTAAGTTTAATGGGATACGCAATTATTCCGTTTGATAAATATGCTGTTTTTGCTGATATAAATTTAGGTATTCTTTACCTTTTTGCTATGTCTTCTTTAGGTATTTACGGTATTATTATGTCTGGTTGGTCTAGTAATTCAAAATATGCTTTTTTAGGTGCTTTACGTTCAACTGCACAAATGGTTTCATATGAAGTTTCAATTGGTTTTATTATTGTAATTATTGCTATTTGCGCTGGTTCATTTAATTTAAGTACTATTGTGGAAAGTCAGCAAAATACATGATATGTATTTACTTTTTTTCCATTATGGTTAATGTTTTTTGTAACTGCTTTAGCAGAAACTAATAGGCATCCATTTGATCTTCCTGAAGCGGAAGCAGAACTTGTTTCTGGTTATAATGTAGAGTATTCAGCAATGGGGTTCGCATTGTTTTCTTTAGGAGAATACGCGAATATGCTGTTGATGAGTGCTTTTAATACTATTTTATTTTTTGGTGGTTGGCTACCACCTTTTGCATTTTTATCTTTTCTTCCAGGTTCATTCTGATTTGCGATTAAAATTTGTTTTTTTGTAATTTTATTCGTTTGAATCCGTGCTGCTTTACCAAGATATAGATATGATCAATTAATGTCGTTAGGTTGAAAAGTATTTTTACCATTATCATTAACTTATTTAATGTTAACTTTTTGTGCCTTAATGTCTTTTAATATGCTACCTTATTAGAAAAATTATTTTTTGGGCCTATAGTTTAATGGTAAAACATACCGCTCATAACGGTACAAATGCAGGTTCAATTCCTTCTGGGCCCAAAAAACTTTTATTCTTAATATATAATTAACTTATGAAATTAAAATCATTTAAACCTACATCTCCTGGAGTAAGACATAAAATTGTTATTCAAAAAAATTTACTCGCAAAAGATAGTTCTTTAATAAAAAATTTAATAAAACCTTTAAAACGATCTTATGGTCGTAGTGCAACTACAGGTCATATTACTGTTTGACATAAAGGTGGTGGTGTAAAAAGACGATTTAGATCTTTTGATTCGAAAAATAAAGCAAGCGGTTCTATTGTTTTAGGTGTCTTTTTTGATCCTAACCGAAATGCCTTTATTAGTTTAAATTTTAACGTTATTGATAAAAATTTTGAGTTTTCTCTTGCACCTTTTTTTGTATATTCTGGTACTTGTTTGATCCAAAATGAAGTTTTAGATGAATTAATTTTAGGTTCTCGTACTTCTTTAAAAGCGATACCTGCAGGTTCAATTATACATAATATAGGATCTTTAGATAATAAATTAGGTCTTTTTAGTCGTGCTGCTGGAACTTTTTGTCAATTAATTCAAAAAGGAGATAAAATTGCTAAAATTAAGCTGCCATCAAATCAAGTGGTAGAAATTCCTTTAAATTATTATGCTACTTTAGGAAATGTTTCTAACATAGAGCATAAGAATACTGTTTTAGGGAAAGCAGGTATTAATCGTTTAAAAAATAAACGACCTACTACCCGTGGTATTGCTATGAATCCTGTTGATCATCCGCATGGAGGTCGTAGTAATGGTGGACAACCTTGTGCTACTCCTTGAGGACGACCAACTAAAGGTCAACCAACAGTTAGACGAAAAAAATAAGATTTTTTTAAGAAATATGAATTACACTATTCAACTAAATTTAAAGTCTTCTAATTTAGAGTCTTTAATCCTATATAAAATTCTTTTAAAAAGAATTTTTAATAACTTAAATTGTTCATATTCAAATTTTAATTTGCCTACAACAAAACGTAGAATTACTTTAAATAAATCACCGCATGTGTATAAAAAAGCACGTGAACAATTTGAAATTTTTACATTTCGTTCAGTTTTTTTATTTGATACTAGTTTAACTAATATACCTTTAAAATATATACTTTTAAATAAACCAAAAACAATATCATTTAAATTAAAAAAAAGAAAATAACAAATTTATGAGTCGCTCTAAGTGAAAAGGTCCTTTTATGGATACTTATATAAATAAAGATATTCAATCTACAAAACAACTTTCGATTTGATCAAGACGATCGGTTATTCCATTAGCATTAATAAATAAAAGTGTTTTAATACATAATGGATTAACTTTCAAAAAAATTCTTATTACACGAGAAAAAGTTGGTTTTAAATTTGGAGCTTTTGTTAATACTCGTAATCGTCAAAAAAAAACAAAAAAGAAATAATATTTTATGGGACAAAAATCAAATATTCAAAGTTTAAGAAAATCAAATAAAAATTTCAATTTTCTTACTCAGAATGTAAATCATATTAACTTTTTTTTAACTTTTAGCAATCTTTTTAAACGATTGTTTTTATTAAAAGGAGTTTTAGTTTCAGATTTAACATTAAATTTTTTAAATAATCAACTTTTTTGTAATTTTTTTGTTTATTATACTTATTCAAAAGTTAAATTTTATAAAAAAAGAAATTTTTCAATTAATAATTTTGTATCTTTTTACAAATCAAAAAATACAAAAGTTAAAAACATTTTTAGCTCAGTTTTAAGTTTATTAAAAACTAATTTAATTGTATTTAAAGTTACTAATTTAAATATTAATATAGATAAAAAGCTTTTAAATACTTTATATTGAAAAGTACGATTTGTTAAAAATTTATTATTTGCTAGAAGACATACTTTATTTGTTGATTTTTTAGGGGTAACTTGTTTATTTTTTCAAGGTTTTATTAAAGCTGAACTTTTTTTAAAAATGTTAGGGGAAGTTTTTAAAATTTTACCTAAAAGAAGACACAATATGTTTTTATCTTTTTTAAAACGATTATTTACCGCTATTATTGAACTGGATAATTCTTTTTCTGTTTTAAACAGTACAAAAATTAAAGGTTTTAAATTTACTTTAGCAGGTAAAATACAAGGAAAATTACGAGGAAGTACTACTACTTTACAACTAGGCCAAGTACCTGTTCAAAGTATTGATAAAAATATAGAATTTTGTCGTTTACATGTCTATACTGTATATGGTGCTTTTGGTATGAAATTATGAGTTTATAGAAACCACCAAAATTAAATTTTATGATGTTATTTACTCCAAAAAAAGCAAAATTTACTAAACAGCAAAAAGGTCGTGCTTTTAATAAAATAAATAAAGATCTTTCTTTAAATCAATTAAAATATGGTTGTATTGGTTTAAAAGCTCTAGAACCTGGTAGAATTTCATCTACTCAATTATTAGCTTTACGCCAAACTTTAAATAAACATATAAAAAAAAAAGGTCGAATTTTTCTTAATATTTTTCCGCACACACCTATTACAAAGAAACCGATAAAAGTTCGTATGGGAAAAGGAAAAGGTTCTGTTGATCATCATGTTGCAAAAATTCAACCAGGATTACTTCTTTGTGAAATTGAAACTGCTAGTTTCAGTTTAGCAAAAAAAGCTTTAATACTTGTTCAAAATAAGCTACCTATAAAAACAAAGCTTGTTTTTGAGGCAAATCTTATCTCTTAAACATTTTACTTTTTTAAAATTTATTATATGATTAAAAATTTATATAAAAACACACAAAGTTCTTTAACAAAAATTATTTGGGAAAAAGAATTAACAAAAGAAATTTATCCAAAATTTTATCTTCGTAAAACTTTAGTTGGAGAAAATAAAAGTATTCAAATTTTAGATAAAGGATCCTCTTTTGTTAATATAAAAGCCTCTAAAGATATTACATTAGGAAGTTCTTGTGTCTTTGATATTACTAATTACGTACATACAAAAAACAATGCTTTAAGATTTGAATACATTTCACCTTTTTTAAAATTAGCTACTCCTTTAAATTTAAATCGTATTTATTCATTATTTTATCGCTTCAATTCAAAAAACTCGTCAAATTTAACTTCTTTTTTGATTCGTAAACGTATTGAATCTGGATTTGAAAGTTCTGGATGTGGTGTATCAGGGTTTTTACCTAAGAAACATGGGCAAACTTTTTTTAAAAAAATTAATAGTTCATTAAAGTCTTTTTCAAACTTACCTCTTTTATTAAAAAGAGCTTATTTTTTTAGACAACTTTCAACATTAAAAAATAAAATGATTGTATATCGTGCTAAAGGTAAACTTAAAGCTCGATCTGGTTTAGGTTTTTTACAAAAAAAAACATCATTTTCAAAAACTGGTTTTAATAAAAATAAAAATTTAAATTATATTTTTACTATTTCTGAATTAAATAAATTTTCTTATGCGAATAAAAAAAGAAATCAAATTAAGACTTTTAAATCTAAAAATAGCGGAACAAAGTTCTTTTCAGATAAAAGCGATTTCAAAAGAAAAAAACAAAAATTCTCAAGCAAAAAGAATTTCAAAACTGGAAATTAAGAAACTAAATAGTACTCTTTTTTTCAAAAACAATTTAAAATTTCCTCTTTCACTTGAGCCTTTTAATATAAATAATCCAGCTAATATTACTGAAGATACTCTTTATTTAAAAGAATCTTGTTTTCATTTTAAAAAGTCTTTTAAATCGATAAATCAATTTTCTACTTCTTTATTAACTTTTCAAAAAATTTTAGTTATGGTAGAAACTGGTTCAGCTGTAAAAAGATTATTAAAATAAAAAATCTTATTAGTTTTTGGGAAAGGTAGTTTTAATGGTAAAACATTGGTCTCCAAAATCAGAATTCTGGGTTCGAATCCCAGTCTTTTCGTTTTTAATATTATAAAAGCCTTCTTCGTCTAATGGTAAGGACATCACTCTTTCACGGTGGAGATGTGGGTTCAAGCCCCATAGGAGGCATTAATAGAAGGATAGTTTAATGGTAAAACATTGGTCTTCAAAATCAACATTCTGGGTTCGAATCCCAGTCTTTCTGTTTAAAAAATTTTAGAAAAATATTTCATTTTAAAATAAAAAATTATTATTATGGACAGTCTTGTTTTAAAATCTTTTTTTCCAGAGATTTTTTTCTCATTAGGTATTTTTCTACAATTAATTTTTAATGCTAGATTAATTAACAACTTAAAATATAATTTTCCTATTATTGATAAAGAAATGTTTACTCAAACATTCTTTATTCTTTTTTGTGTCTTAATCTTATTATTAAATTTAAAAATTGAAGGTCATTTTTCAAATTTTTTATTTGTTAATGACGCTGGAGGTCGTATTGCTAAAATTCTATTTATTGTTACTTGTTTATTAGCATTACCTACAGTTTTAAGAGGATATATCGTTCAAAATTTAAATTTCTTTGAGTATTTCATTATACTTTCTCTTGCATTTTTTTCATCTTTATTACTATTAAGTGTTTATGACTTAATTTCTGGTTATTTAGTTATTGAAATGCAAGCATTAGCCTTTTATGTTCTAGCTAGTTATAAAAGAGATTCTGCTTTTTCAACTGAAGCAGGTTTAAAATATTTTATTTCAGGATCTTTTATTTCAGGAATATTCTTATTAGGATGTTCTTTTATTTATGGAAGTGTTGGAACTTTAAATTTTAATGATCTTTCTCTTTTATTATCTTTTCAATTAGATAATAGCTTAGCGAATTTAAATTTCTTTCTTCTTTTAGGTGTACTTCTTGTAGTATTTACTCTTTTGTTTAAAATTTCTGCTGCGCCTTTTCATTTTTGGTCGCCAGATGTTTATGATGGTTCTCCATTAGCAACTACTGTTGTTTTTTCTATTTTTCCTAAAGTAATAATTTTTACTTTTTTTATTAGATGGATTTCAGCAATTTCTAATGTATTTTTTGATATAAAATTTATTTTTATTCTTATTGGAATTTTATCAATAATTTTTGGTACTTTTTTTGCTATTAAACAAAAACGACTAAAAAGATTAATTATTTTTAGTTCTATTGTTCAAGTAGGTTTTATGATAGCTGCTCTTTCACAATATAGTATTGATGGTATGGTATCTTTATACTATTTTCTTATTATTTATATTTTGAGTTCAGTTTTAATTTGAAGTAATATTTCAATGCTTTATAGTTTCCGTAAATTAACAAGTGTTTTTTATTACGAAAATTTAAGATCAGTTTTTTTATCAAGTTTAGCAAATATGTCTAAAACTAATAAAACTTGAGCTTTTTCATTTGTGGTTGTGTTTTTTTCACTAGCAGGTATTCCACCTTTTAGTGGGTTTTTAGCTAAAGCTTTAGTTTTATTCTCATTAATTAATTCTAATGAAATTATTGCAGCATCTATTATGATGATGATCAGTTTAGTTAGTGTTTATTACTATGTTCGAATTGTTAAATTGGTTTATTTTGAACCAAAAAAAATAACTTTATTTGATGAAAGATTTCAAACAACTTTTGTCACTAGTTATTTTGATCTAGATTGTTTAACTATTGCTTTAGTATTATCATTACTTATACTAGCTTTCTTTAATCCAACACTAATATTACTTACTTCACAATATTTAGTATTAGGATTAATAGGATTCTAATTAAAATTTCTAATATTTTCTATGTTAAAAGTAATTAAAGACTTAAAAAAAATTGTTCCTATTTTAGCTTACCAGCGTTTTATGGACGAAAATACAATAATTGTTTCTCGCGATTCATTGTTATTCTCTTTATCTTGCTTAAAGTCACATATAGGATATCAATACTCTCTTTTAACTTCAATTGCAGGAGTTGATTTTTTAGGGAAATCATATAGATTTTGTGTAGTTTATGACTTACTTAGTCTAAATTTTAATTCGAGAATTCGTGTTAAAACTTTTGTTAATGAAATTATTTCAGTTCCATCAGTTGTTAATTTATATATAAATGCTAATTGATGAGAACGTGAAGTTTGGGATATGTTTGGTATTTATTTTGAAGGTCATCCTGATCTTCGAAGAATTCTTACTGACTATGGTTTTGAAGGATATCCTTTAAGAAAGGATTTTCCTCTTTATGGTTTTATTGAGGTCAGATACGATGAAAGTAAAAAACAGGTTGTTTCAGAACCTGTTGAATTAACCCAAGAGTTTAGATCATTTACTTTTCAAACTCCTTGGTAATTTATTTTTTAATATTTATGATTTTAAAAAAAAAAGAATTATCCGCTGAAATTAAAAATTTCACTATCAATTTTGGTCCACAACATCCTGCAGCGCATGGGGTACTAAGACTTATTTTAGAATTAGATGGTGAAGTTGTGGAACGCGCGGATCCACATATCGGTTTATTACATCGAGGTACTGAAAAATTAATTGAACATAAAACTTATATTCAAGCTTTACCGTATTTTGATCGTTTAGACTATGTTTCTATGATGGCTCAAGAACATACTTATTCTTTAGCTGTTGAAAAACTTGCTAAAGTATCGGTCCCTCGTAGAGCACAAGTTATTCGTGTAATTTTTTTAGAAATAACTCGAATTTTAAATCATTTACTTGCTGTTGGTTGTCATGCTATGGACGTAGGTGCTATGACTCCTTTTATGTGAGCTTTTGAAGAACGTGAAAAATTAATGGAATTTTATGAACGTGTTTCAGGAGCTCGTATGCATGCAGCATATATTCGTCCAGGAGGTGTTAGTTCAGATATTCCTGAAGGACTATCTGATGATATTTACCTATTTATTTCACAATTTAATCTTAGATTAGCTGAAATAGAAGAGATGTTAACCGGTAATAGAATCTGAAAAGAACGTTTAGTCGATATTGGTATTGTTTCTTCAAAAAAAGCTATTGATTGAGGTTTTAGTGGAGTTATGTTACGAGGTTCAGGATTAGCTTGAGATCTTAGAAAAACTTCACCTTGTGAAGTTTATTCAGAAATTGATTTTACTGTTCCTGTAGGTAGTAATGGAGATTGTTATGACCGTTATATGATTAGAATAGAAGAGATGCGTCAATCTATTCATATAATTCAACAAGCATTAAATTTACTAGAAGGAGGTCCGATTAAATCGTCGAACTTAAAAGTTACACCTCCTAGTAGAAATGATATGAAAACTTCTATGGAAGCGGTTATTCATCATTTTAAACTTCATACTGAAGGTATTGTTTTACCTTATGGAGATACATATGTTGCAACTGAAGCGCCTAAAGGGGAATTTGGAGTTTATTTAGTTTCAAATAATACTGATAAACCTTATAGATGTAAAATCAAAGCCCCAGGTTTTGGTCATTTACAAGCATTAAATGAAATGTCAAAGGGTCATATGATTGCTGATGTTGTAACTATTATCGGAACCCAAGATATCGTTTTTGGGGAAGTTGATAGATAATGAATTTAATATTTATTTCTGTTTTCTTTTTTGTAACTAACTTTTAAATCATATGCTTTCATCTTTTTTTATTACAAATCTTTTTACTATTCTTTTTCTTTTCGTGTTTAGTGGAGTAGTTTCGTACACTTCTTATAAGCGTTATAGAAATTTTAAATTATATACTCTGATTTTATCTTTAATAATGTTAATGCAATTACTTTATTGTGTAATGTCAGCGAAAACATTAAAAGAATTAAATAGTTTTGTTTTACATTTTGATATATTAAATTTTAAGCTTAATTTTGCTCTTGAAGGGTTTACTGTTATTTTTTGTTTTTTAACAGCACTTTTAATCTTCATTTGTATTTTGCTTATTTGAGATAAAAATCAATTTTTTGAGCAAGCAATTTGCTTATTTCTTATTCAATTATTTGTGGTAGCAGCTTTTACTGTAAAGGATATCTTTTTCTTTTATGTTTTCTTTGAAGCTATTGTACTTCCAATGTATGTTCTTATTACTCGATTCGGTTCTCGTGATAGAAAAGTAAGAGCCGCACAGCTATTATTATATTATACTTTAGTTAGTTCAGCTTTATTACTTATTGCAATTGGAGGTATTTATAGCTTTTTCGGAACAACTTCGTATGATGTTCTTTTAAGTGATTATGGATTAAAATCATTACCAAGATTTATTCAAGATATTCTTTGGTTAATTTTTTTTATTTCATTTGCTACTAAAATGCCTTTAGTACCATTTCATACATGGTTACCAGAGGCACACGTTGAAGCTTCTACACCAGGATCTGTCTTACTGGCTGGTATTCTTTTAAAATTAGGTTTATACGGTCTAATCGTTTTTTGTTCTAATATGTTACCAGATCCTTCTGAAGATTTTGCTAAATATGTTTTTATTGCTGCAATTGCAGGTGCTGTTTATACAGGAATTCTAGCAATTCGTCAGCAAGATTTAAAACGTGTTATTGCGTATTCTTCAGTAAGTCATATGTGTGTGACCACTTTAGGAGTTTTTTCTTTAAGAATTGCAGGTATTCAAGCCGCGCTATATCAAGGTATTAGTCACGGATTTGTTTCAGTAGCTCTTTTTGCTCTAGTTGGTTTTATTTATGACCGTTTTGGTAGTCGTGATATTCAAAAATATTCTGGTCTTGCAAGAGTAATGCCTTTTTACGCAATATTCTTATTATTTTTTACCCTAGCAAATATTGCTATGCCAGGTTTATCTAGTTTTGTTGGAGAATTCGGTTTAATGTATGTTGCCTTTGGTCAAAGTATTACTGGAGGATTACTTGTATTAACAACTGTTATCGTTGTAGGTGGATACTCTTTACTTTTAAATAACAGAGTGCTTTTTGGAGATTTAAATAAAACTTCATTAGAAGTACTTCGTGATTTAAATACTAGAGAGTTAATTATTGTTGTCCTATTAGCTTTTTTTGTAATTCTTTTTGGAGTTTATGCAGATTTAATTACTAGCTTATTTAGTGATGATTTATCTCCTACCTTAGCAAATTTATATCAATTTTGTGATAAATAACCTTTAATTTTTATGTCGTCTTTTTTAAATGAAAAAATCAAACAATCAGAAAGTTCGTATCTTTCTCGATGTGATTTAACTCAAAAATATTCTTTAAAATCTTTATATTCTTTACCTAAAGTTGATAAAATTGTTTTTGAATTACCTATTATGAGTTTAACTAAATCTTCTAATAAACAAGAAAGTTTAAATGCTATTGCTAAAGGATTAATGATTTTTATAGTTGTTTTTGGTTGTTTGCCGAAAATTGTTTATCAAAAATCTTTAGTTGCAAATACCAAAAAAATTTATTCTTTACAATACACTTTAAAAAGAAAAGATTTAATCAATTCTTTTTTAACATTAATGTTTTTTTCAGGATTTAGTCAATCTGAGTTAGAAGAATTTATTCTTTTTAAAAAAACAGATGACGTTAATATTACAAAAAAAAAGGTGCTTATTTCAAACCAAAATCTTACTCTTTCAATGCCTATTTTTTTTAATTCGTTTTTTGAATTAAATGATTTATTCTTAGATAAAGGTTGAGACTTAAGTAAAGATTTATTTTTTAAAACATCTTTTGTTTTTAATAAGACTTCATCAGATGCTTTTTCAAACAAAATGATTCAAAATATATCTCCTTTTTGAATGAGTCGTCATTCAAAAGTATAAAAATAAGTTCTTATTAAGATATTATTTTAATCCTTTTTAACTTTAAAAAATATTTATGCTACTTTCTATAGTATTTTTACCCCTTTTAGGGTTTATTTTTACCAGTTCGCTTGGTTTTTTAACCGGTAGAGGTTCCACTATTATTAGTACTTTTTCAGTTTTTCTTGCTTGTCTTTTTTCAATAAAATTATTTTCAGTTTTACTTTTAACAGGATCTATCTTTAAAGTTTTTGTTGGTAAATGATTTCATTTTGCAAGTGTAGACATTAATTGATCTTTTTGTTTTGATAAATTAACCGTAATAATGTTGTTTGTTGTTACTTTTATTTCAACACTAGTACATTTATATTCAACAGAGTATATGGGTGAAGATCCGCATTTACCTCGTTTTATGTCGTATCTATCATTATTTACTTTTTTCATGCTAATTCTTGTAACCAGTAATAATTTTCTTCAAATGTTTGTTGGTTGGGAAGGAGTAGGTCTTTCATCATATTTATTAATTAATTTTTGGTTTACTCGAATTCAAGCTAATAAAGCAGCAATGAAAGCTATGCTTGTTAACCGTGTAGGAGATTTCTTTATTCTGTGTGCACTTTTTGGGCTTCTTTATTTATGTGGAAGTTTAGAGTATGATGTAGTTTTTAGTGTAGCTCCTTATATGTCTGAGCTTTATATTTTAGAATTAGGATATCGTTTTCCTGTTTTAGATGTTATCTGTATTGCTTTATTTTTAGGTGCAATGGGTAAATCAGCTCAATTAGGTTTGCATACTTGGTTACCTGACGCTATGGAAGGTCCAACTCCTGTTTCTGCATTAATTCATGCAGCAACCATGGTTACAGCTGGTGTGTTTTTACTTGCTAGATGTTCTTTTCTATTTGAATTTTCACCAAGTGCTCTTGTATTTGTTCAATATGTTGGTGCTTGTACTGCAATTTTTGCTGCAAGTACTGGTCTATTCCAAAATGATATGAAAAAAGTTATTGCTTATTCAACTTGTAGCCAATTAGGTTATATGGTTTTTGCAGCAGGACTTTCAAATTACGATGTAAGTGTTTTTCATTTAAGTAATCATGCATTTTTTAAAGCTTTATTATTTTTAGCTGCAGGTTCTGTTATTCATGCAGTAAGTGATGAACAAGACATGCGTAAAATGGGTGGATTAAAAAGATTACTTCCTTTTGCTTATAGTGTTATTGTTATTGGATCTCTTGCATTAGTTGGATTTCCGTTTTTAGCAGGATTCTATTCAAAAGATGTTATTTTAGAAGCAGCTTTTGCTCAAAATTCAGCTAATAGTCATTTTTGTTTTTATTTAGGTACTATTGCTGCTTTTTTTACAGCTTTTTATTCAACACGTTTATTATTTTTAGTGTTCTTAGCAGAACCTAATGGAAATAAGCTAGCCACTTTTGGAGCACATGAACCTTCTTGAAGAATGAGTTTACCGTTATTTTTACTTGCAATTTTTAGTATTACAGTAGGTTTTTTAACAAAAGATATTTTTATTGGATTTGGTTCAGATTTTTGAGATTCTTCAATATTTATTTTTTCACAAAATTATGTATTAAGAGATATTGAGTTTATTAATTTATTTTATAAATTAGCTCCATTATTTTTTACACTTTTTGGAACTGCATTAGCTTATTTAATATATGCTTTTGCTTTATCAAATGTTTATACTTTAAAGCAAACAAGTTTATTTCAAGCGGTATACAATTTCTTAAGTCGAAAATGATATTTTGATAGATTGTACAATGAAATGATAACACAATCAGTATTAAGTTATAGTCTTTATGGTTTATATATTAATATTGATAGAGGTATCCTAGAAAAAAGTGGTCCTTCTGGAAGTGTGGCTGCTGTAAGAGGTATTAGTAAAGAAATGAATTCTTTACAAAGTGGAGACATTAAACAGTATTTACTTTTATTTCTTATTTCTGGTCTTGGTATTGTTTTTTTAACTTTTTGTCAAAGCCCTGTATTAACTTTTGCTTGCTTTGCAAGTTTTATTTCTAATTTAGATGATTTTTAAATTATTTAAAAAAAAATCTAGATTAATAAAGATATAACATATCTTTAAAAATTTTAACAATTTTTAAAGTCCGAGATGTTTTTAAAGTTCAAAGCTTATTATCTTTTTTATAAATTATTTTTATACAATTTTAGATAATTATTTCTATTATAAATTAAATAATTTTAATTTAATCAAAGACTCGGTTTGATTGCTTAATAATATATATAAAATATGTCAATTTTTAAATTTCTTATTAATAAAAATGACGCACCGGAGGCATGGCAATTTGGATTTCAAGATCCTGCTACTCCGATGGCTGAAGGAATGATTAGTTTTCACCATTATTTAATGTTTTTTGTTATTGTTATTGGTATTATTGTTTGCTGACTTTTATATAAAGCAGTAACTCTTTTTAATATCGATGTACATCCAACTCCTCAAAAATTTACTCATTCATCTGCTTTAGAAATAATTTGAACTGTAATTCCAGCAATAATTCTTTTAATTATTGCGGCACCTTCATTTTCTTTATTATATTCTTTAGATGAAACAATTGATCCAGATTTAACTTTAAAAATCGTTGGTCACCAATGATATTGAAGTTATGAGTATTCAGATCCTATTATTTTAGAAGATGAAAATTCAACTGAAGTTCCTGGAGATATCGCTTTTGATTCTTATTTAATTCAAGAGGCTGATTTAGAATTAGGACAATTACGTTTATTAGAAGTAGATAATAGAGTAGCGCTTCCTGTAAATAAGCATATTCGTTTATTAATTACTTCTGCTGATGTATTACATTGCTGAGCTATTTCAAGTTTTGGAATTAAAGTAGATGCTTGTCCTGGAAGACTATCACAAGCTTCTTTATTTATTCTAAGAGAAGGATCATATTATGGTCAATGTAGCGAAATTTGTGGAGTAAATCATGGATTTATGCCTATTGTTGTTGATGTAAAATCAGCAGATGCTTATAAAGCATGAGCTCTAAATGCTATAGAAGAATAATAACAATTATTTTATAATTTATGTCTAGAACACGTTGAAATAAAGATCAAATTCTTTCAATTTTAGATTCACATATAATTGATTATCCAACTCCGATTAATTTAAATTATATGTGGAGTTTTGGATCAACTGCAGGTCTTTGCCTTGTGATTCAAATTATTACTGGTATTTTTTTAGCTATGCATTATACACCACATGTAGATCTTGCTTTTAGTAGTGTAGAACATATCATGCGTGATGTAAATAATGGATGGCTAATTAGATATTTACATGCTAACGGAGCTTCAATGTTTTTTATTGTTGTTTACTGTCATATATTCCGTGGGCTTTATTATGGTTCATATATTAACCCAAGAGGACATCTTTGATGTAGTGGAGTTATCATTTTTCTTTTAATGATGGCAACTGCTTTTATGGGTTATGTACTTCCATGAGGACAAATGAGTTTTTGAGGTGCTACAGTAATTACTAATCTTTTTTCTGCAATTCCATACGCAGGGGGAGCTATTGTAGAATGGCTTTGAGGAGGTTTTTCAGTTGATAATGCAACTTTAAATAGATTTTTTAGTTTACATTATTTAATGCCTTTTGTAATTGCAGGGTTAACTATTGTACATTTAACTTTACTACATTCAGTAGGTTCTAATAATCCTTTAGGTATTAATAAAAATGTGGATTCAATTCCTTTTTATCCATATTTTTACGTTAAAGATTTATTTTCGTTCTTATTATTAGTAGCATTATTTTCTTTTTTTGTATTTTATTACCCAAATGCTTTAGGACATGCTGATAATTATATTCCAGCAAATCCATTAGTAACTCCAGCTCATATTGTGCCAGAATGGTATTTTTTACCATTCTATGCAATTTTAAGATCAATTCCAGATAAATTAGGAGGAGTAGCCGCTATGGTTGGTGCGATTTTAATTTTATTAGCTCTTCCTGTTCTTAACACTTCAGAAATTAGAAGTAGTAAATTTAGACCAATTTATGGTATTTTTTATTGATTCCTTGTTTCTGATTTTTTAATCTTAGGTTGAATTGGTCAAAAACCTGTAGAAAGCCCTTTTATTGAAATTGGAATGGCTGGTACAGCATTTTATTTTATTTTTTTTCTAGTATTATTACCAGTTATTGGTATTATTGAAAAAACTTTGATAAGATTTTCTAAAGACAATTAATAAAATAAAAATATTATTTTAAAATCATTATAACAACAAAATTATTATTTTTATGATGAAAAAACAGTATGAAAGAAAAAGATTGATGTTTAATCAAATAATCGAATCAAAACTTATATATTTATTTACTAGTTTTATTTTTAAACCTATTAAATTTAGTTTAGATGTTTTTATACTTGGAATTATTTGAGTAACCCCAGCTTTTTTTCGTTCTGCTGTTTTTATTGGTGGATTTAATGAATTTGGTTGATATTTAATACCAATAATTTTTCAATTTACATTTTTATGTTTTTTATCCTCGAACGATAAAATAAATAAATTTACTAAACCAAAAAGATTATTTTGTATTTTATTATTTTGATTCTTATTAATAACTTTTTGTTTATTAATTTCTTTTTATTTCGAATATTTTGTAATTGTTCCAAAACTTTTAATCGAATCATCTTTTATAATTATTGTATTTTTTTTTTATAATTTATGACTTCCAAGAATTTAGAGCGATTATAAACTTATTTTATTATTTTATATTATAAATCTTTAAAAAATAATTTTAACCGAATATTTATTAAAGATTTATAATATTTAATATTTAAACTATTTTGTATATTTAATACAAAATAATTTTAACTCAACATATGATTTCAATTAAAATTAATAATATAGAATTCTTTGTTAAAAGAAATCTTTCTCTTTTAGAAGCTTGTAGATTTGTTGGTATTTTTATACCAAGATTTTGTTATCATGAAAAATTATCGATAGCAGGAAATTGTAGAATGTGTCTTGTTGATAATGGAATAAAACTTGTTTCATCTTGTACATCAGTTGTAGAAGATAACGCTCAAGTATATACTGACACTCCAATGGTAAAAAAAGCAAGAGAAAATGTGGTTGAAAGTTTACTTTTAAACCATCCATTAGATTGTCCTATTTGTGATCAAGGGGGAGAATGTGATTTACAGGATCAAACTAAAATTTTTGGTGGAGATTACAGTAGATTTTTTATGCCAAAACGTGGTGTTGAAGATAAAGAATGCGGACCTTTAATTAAAACTATAATGACTCGTTGTATTCATTGTACACGCTGTGTACGTTTTGGTACTGAAATTGCTGGTGTTGATTATTTCGGAACTCTAAATAGAGGAGGGTCTACAGAAATTGGTAATTTTGTACCTAAATTATTTGATTCTGAAATTTCTGGAAATGTTATTGATTTATGTCCTGTAGGAGCTTTAACATCTAAACCTTATGCTTTTAAAGCACGTCCTTGGGAATTAAGAATAACTGAAAGTATTGATTTATCAGATAGTCTTGGTAGTAATACATATTTAAATTTTAAAGAAACTGAAATTGTGCGTGTTTTACCAAAAAACAATATCAATATTAATGAAAATTGAATTTCGGATAAAGCACGTTTTTCATATGATGCTTTAAAAGAGCAAAGAATAGATTGACCTTTTATAAAAGAGAATAACTCTTTTAAAAAAAGTAATTGAGCTACTATTTTTGATCTTTTAAACACAAAAATCTCAAATGAAAAAATTACTTTTGTTATTGATGGAGATTTAGATTTAACTTCGTTAAATTTATTAAAACAAATTCAAAACAAAAATCCCAATAATGTTCAAATAGGTTCTTTAAATAAATCAAATACTTTTAATAATTATGATTCAAATATTTTCGATAATAAAATTTATGATTTAAATAGTGATATTAAAAATTGTTTTTTATTATCTTCAAATATCAAAGTTGAAAGTGCTATTTTAAATTCACGACTTAGATCAAAATTTTTAAATGAAACTTTTAACTTATACTCTTTAGGATTAAAAGGAAAATATAATATTTCAACTCAAGTAGTCAATATTAATATTACTGATGTTTTATCAATTTTTGAAGGTAAATCTTACTTATTATCAAAGGTTTTTGCATCAAGTAAAAATCCTTTATTTATTTTTGGTGAATCATTTAAACAAAGATTTAAAAATTTTGATGTTTTAAAACAACTAATTAAAAATATAATTCCGACAAGTATTTTATTGACTATTGAAGAAAAATCGAATACAAAAGGATCATTAATTTTAGGAGGATTTAAACCTTTAAATACTAAAATGTTATCTGAAAGTAATTCAATTTTTTGTATAAATTTACAAGATACTATTCAAACAAGAAAAGTTCTTAAACAATTTAACGGAACTGTATTTTGAATGAACACTCATTATTCAGATATCTTAAAAGATTTAAAAAATGTAACTATATTACCAGCATTAAGTTTTTATGAAGAAGAAAATCTATTTATCAACTTAGAAGGAACTCCTCAAAAAACTTTAAAAGGTATTAGTGGTCCTACAATGGCTAAATCAATAAGAAAACTTTTATCTCATATTCTTGATTGTACAACTAAAAAAAATAAAGCTTTAAATTTTATTTCAGAACTTTTAAGTAATTCTAATAGAATCAATTTAAATCCTTTACCTACTACTTTTTTTAAAGATTTATCTAAAACTAGTTTTAGTTTATATCCTATTAAAGCAACTGTAGAAGATTTTTATCGTACTAATAATTTACTTAAAAATTCAATAGTAATGGCACAATGTTCACAAGAAGTAAGAAAAAATAGTTCAAACTTTTAATAAAATCTTTTTGGAATATAGCCAAATGGCAAGGCGTTCGTTTTTGGTACGAATATTTGCAGGTTCGAGTCCTTCTATTCCAAAAATATATTTTTTAAGTTTAACTGATTGAATAACATAACCTGGTTAATGTAATAGATTGCAAATCTTTTAATAAGGGTTCAAATCCCTTTTCAATCTTATAAAAACAAAAATAATCCTAGCCAACAATACATATTTTTTGGCTTCACAAAAAACATACGTCAAAATCTTAAGTTAATACCCTTAAGATTTTATACACTATAACGTTAAAATAAAAAACGTAAAGCATAAAAAGCTACAATCTATTACAAATATGAAAAAGGTTGGATTCGAACCAACGACGGAAATTCCAGTAGATTTACAGTCTATCGCTTTAACCACTCAGCCACTTTTTCAGTATATATAAATAAAAAGAAATATTTTTTCTTTATAAAATATATAAAAAATTTGAAAATAAAAAAGACTACCCTCTTATTAAGTAACTCTGATCTATTGAAATATCTCCACGAATTCTAAAATAAATAATTATAATTGCAAGACCTACTGCAGATTCTGAAGCTGCAACAGTTAAAATAAATAAAGAAAAAAGTTGTCCATATAAGTCATCAAAATAAACTGAAAAAAGAATAAAGTTTAAATTTAGACTTAAAAGCATTAGTTCAATACACATTAAAATGATAAGAACACTTCTACGGTTAAATACGATTCCAATCATTCCAATTGCGTATAAAAAAAGATTAATTGTTAGTTGTCTTAAAAACATAAAGAATAAAATTTTATTAAAAAAATAAAATTTTTAGATAATTAAACAATAAAGTTATAAAGATCTAAAAATAAAAAAATATGTATATATATTAGTACCTATAAACTAAAACTCTTACAAGTATTACATTTTAGGCCTATTAACGTAATGTTCTATTACGAAATTAGAAAATTTATATCAATGAGAATTTCCTACTTAGTTGCTTTCAGCAGTTATTTCTTATAAACTTAGCTACTCGGCGTTGCATTTGATAATACAACCGATACACCAGAGGTTTACTGAATCCGGTCCTCTCGTACTAAGATACAGTCATTACAATTTTCAACCCTTACAGTAGATAGGGACCAAACTGTCTCACGACGTTCTAAACCCAGCTCACGTACCACTTTAATCGGCGAACAGCCGAACCCTTGGAACCTGCTTCAGCTCCAGGATGTGACGAGCCGACATCGAGGTGCCAAACGGTTTCGTCGATATGAACTCTCAGAAACCATCAGCCTGTTATCCCCGGCGTACCTTTTATCCGTTGAGCGATGATCTTTCCACACAGAATCACCGGATCACTATGGCCGACGTTAATCCCTGTTCGATTTGTCAATCTCACAGTCAAGCAAATTTATGCCATTACACTCTACAATAAATTTTATTTGAATTTGCCTTTGCACGCCTCCGTTACTCTTTAGGAGGCGACCGCCCCAGTCAAACTACCTCTCAT